>Ga0209467_1000448_pt1 | contig 58949 bp, 59 predicted proteins | sample Higcelwee11metaG_FD_187175 | JGI IMG/M metagenome (GOLD analysis project Ga0209467, IMG submission 187175) | Freshwater pond sediment microbial communities from the University of Edinburgh, under environmental carbon perturbations - High... | ecosystem: Environmental > Aquatic > Freshwater >... | reverse complement strand
TAACCTCATCCGCTTCAACACCGAGCTGCTCAGCAACTTTCTCCTGAACTTTCTCAAATATCATTAAGTTCACCTCCCTTCAGGATTTATAATATGATAATATTACATAACCATACCACCGTCAATATGAATTACCTGACCCGTGATATAGTCAGAATATTCTGACGCTAAGAACAGTACCGCTTTGGCTACATCCTCAGGCATTCCGATTCTTTTTTGCGGAATACTGTTAATAAGCTCCTCTTTAACCTTATCAGTAAGTACAGAAGTCATATCAGTCTGTATAAAACCAGGAGCAACAGCATTTACATTTATGCCTCTCTTAGCCAATTCCTTTGCCATTGACTTAGTAAAACCAATGAGTCCTGCTTTAGCTGCTGCGTAATTGGATTGTCCCGCATTTCCAATTATGCCAACTATAGAGGAAACATTTATTATTTTACCCGACTTTTGCTTAATCATTACTCTTGATACTGCTTTTGTACAGATGAATGCGCCTTTAAGGTTTGTATTTATTACTTCGTCAAATTCCTGTTCAGTCATTCGGATTATAAGGTTATCCCTTGTGATCCCTGCATTATTTATTAATATATCTATGCCGCCGAACTTATTTAATACTTCATTTACTAAATTTTCTACCTCTTCGGCTTTAGACACATCTGCCTTTACGGCCATTCCGGAAACACCAAATTCCTCAATTTCTCTGACAACCGAAAGAGCTGCTTCGTATCTTGAGGTATAGTTGACGACCACATTCGCTCCTTTTGCTGCCAGCTCTAAAGCAATAGACCTGCCTATGCCTCTTGATCCGCCTGTTACTACTGCGGTTTTACCTTTTAATTGCATTCCAGCCTCCCCCTTATACTTGCTACAGTACTTTCCAATTCATCACCCTCGAAGCAGAGCTTTTTCATATCTATACCTAGTCTTTCACTGGCAAGGTCAAATATATTCATTCCTCCCTTGACAATGCTCTTACTGCTTTTAATACCTCGTTTGCTTCTTTTATTGTATCTTCTATAATATCCTTTGCAGGCTTTATTTCCTTTACAAGTCCACTGATTTGTCCAGCCATCACAGAGCCGTAATCAATATCTCCATCAACAACCGCAGCCCTAAGACGTCCCACTCCAAGCTTTTCATATTCCTCTGCTCCGCAATTTGCTTCCTCCAGCTTTTCAAATTTCCTTGCCAGCTTATTCTTCAATATTCTTACCGGATGTCCCGTTACTCGTCCTGTAACTATCGTTGCCCTGTCACCCGCTTTTATTATTGCCTTCTTGAAGTTTGTATGGGCTGTACACTCGGCTGCGCATACGAAAATTGTACCCATCTGAACCCCCTGTGCTCCAAAAGCCAGTGCAGATATCAAACCTCTTCCGTCAGCTATACCTCCGGCTGCAATAACCGGTATGTTCACAGCATCTACCACCTGAGGAACCAACGCCATTGTTGTAAGCTCGCCTACGTGGCCTCCCGACTCAGTGCCTTCAGCTATTACTGCATCAACACCCTCCTTCTCCATTTTCCTGGCAAGAGCGACAGCCGAAACCACAGGTATTATCTTTGTTCCTATACTTTTGAACCGTTCTAAATATTTTCCCGGATTTCCTGCACCTGTAGTTATAATAGGCACTCTTTCCTCATACACTACATCCATGACGTCATTAACAAAAGGTGACAAAAGCATTACATTCACTCCGAAAGGCTTATCCGTCATCTTCTTTGCTTTCCGTATTTCAGTTCTTACATAGTCACCAGGTGCATTTCCTGCGCCTATTATTCCCAAACCGCCTGCATTAGAAACAGCAGCAGCAAGCTCCGCCGTAGCTGCCCAAGCCATTCCGCCCTGAAGTATGGGGTATTTTATTCCCAATATATCACATATAGAAGTCTTAAACATTTTCTTGCCTCCCAATAGATTTCCATTTTATTACAGCAGATCCCCAGGTCAAGCCTCCTCCAAAGCCTACCAGAACAGCGTTATCACCATCTTTTAAGAAGCCCTTTCGGTTTGCCTCATCTAAGGCTATTGCCACAGAAGCAGATGACATATTGCCATATTTGTCTAAGTTTATATATACCTTATCACTTGACATCTTCAACCTTCTTATTGCTGCATCAATAATCCTTATATTCGCTTGATGCGGAATCAGATAGTCTATATTTTCTTTTTTCAAACCGCATCTTTCCAAAGCTATCTCTGCTGCCTCGCTCATTATCTTCACAGCAAACTTGAATACCTCACTGCCATCCATCTTTATATAATGAAGTTTATTTTGAACACTTTCTACTGAAGCAGGAATTCTTGACCCTCCTGCCGGTTGGGTAAGAAGGTGTCCGCCCCTTCCGTCAGCTCCTATGTAAGTTGACAATATGCCATATCCTTGAGATACCTCTGAAACTACAGCCGCACCTGCACCATCCCCGAAAATCACACAGGTATTCCTGTCTGTATAATCAGTTATTTTTGAAAGGGTCTCTGCACCTATAACCATCACATGCTTGTAATAACCCGTTTTAATAAAATTCTCTGCAACTGCCAGCCCATATAAAAAACCCGAGCAAGCAGCCTCCAGGTCAAAAGCGGCTGCATTCACTGCTCCGATATTTTTCTGTACCATACAGGCAGTAGAGGGGAATGCCATATCCGGTGTAACTGTAGCCACTATTATTAAATCTATATCCTCCGGTTTGAGGTTTGCATTCTCTAATGCTCTAGAAGCCGCAATTGTAGCAAGATCAGAGGTTGCTGTATTTTCGTCAGAAATTCTTCTCTCGCAAATTCCCGAACGGGTTCTTATCCATTCATCATTTGTATCAACTATCTTCTCCAATTCATAATTTGTCATTATCCTATCCGGAAGGCAGCTTCCTGTTCCGTTTATTCCTGCATTAATAAGCCTATTCATTAGTGTTTTCAACTCCTAATTTGCTGATTTCATTCATTATAGTATCCAAACAGTTATTATCATAAAGCAGTTTTGCTTGTCTTATTGCATTCTTAATCGCTTTGGCATCAGAGCTTCCATGAGCTTTTATCATTATACCGTTTATACCCAAAAATGGAGCTCCGCCTACTTCGGTGTAATCAAACTGTTTTTTGATATTCTTCAGATTGTCCTTTAGAAGTACAGCTCCCAGTTTTGTTTTTACGCTTTTTGTGAATTCGTCCTTAAGGAGCTTGAATAATGTCATAGCAACACCTTCTGTTGTCTTTAGAAGTACATTGCCGGCAAATCCGTCACATACACATACATCGCAAACTCCGCTTATTATATCCCTGGCTTCTACATTTCCTACGAAATTTACCCCTGAATTTTTCACCAGTTCAAAGCTTTCTTTTGTCAGTTCATTTCCTTTGGTAACTTCGGCTCCTATATTCAGAAGCCCTACTCTTGGATTATCTATTTTCATTATGTTTTCCATATAAATCGAACCCATTACAGCAAATTGTTGTAAGTTTCTTGGCTTACAATCCACATTTGCACCTGCATCTATTATCATGCAATTACCCTTTAATGTAGGTATAAGCGGCGAAAGTGCCGGTCTGTCTATCCCCTTTATCCTGCCTACCTTAAGAAGGGAGCCTGCCAGAAATGCACCTGTACTTCCCGCAGATATAAAGGCATCGCAATTACCATCCTTTACAAGCTTAAGGCCAACTACCAATGAAGAGTCCTTTTTATGCTTAATGGCATTGACCGGTGCTTCATCAACATTGATTATTTCTGAAGCCTCGACAATATTTATCTTTGGATTAATTTTTTCTTCCTCACTAAGATATTTAACTATCTCATTTTTCAAACCCACAAGATACAGTTCTGCGCCATATTCGCGAAAAGCTAGAATAGAGCCTTCTATTATAGCTCTCGGTGCATTATCTCCACCCATTACGTCAATAGCAATTCTCATATTCAAACCTCCTGCAACTTAATTACTAAAGGATACAAGAATAAATTTTCCTCTGAATACCTCAGTCTGCTTTACCCTTATAAAAACCCATACGAAATATTTATTGCCCCTATTCCTTACAACCTCAGCTTTTGCAATAAGCTTATCACCTGCAAACACAGGACTCTTATATTTTATATTTGCGACTCCTATAAGTGCGATATTGGCATCAATTACGGCAATAGCCAGAGATTCAGCCTGGGCGAATATATATTGTCCCTTCACAACATTGGTCTTTTCAAAAGCAAAGCTGCTATCAGTATCCAGTATGGAAATTCCGCTTACTCCAAGATTCAGGTCAACCAGCTCTCCCATTATCTCTTTTCCCTGAAGGGATCTGACCTTGGTGTAGTTCTCCTCCGCTACATTCTTTATTCTCTCTCTGAGTTCCGGTATTCCCAATTCAAGCCTGTCAAGCCTTATGGTCTGTATGCTGACATTAAAGCACTCTGCAAGCTCTTCATCAGTAAGAAAAGGATCAGCTTTTATTCTGTCCGATAGGCTTGCCAATCTTTCCTTTTTGCTTATACCTTGCTGCTTCATATACAAACCTCCAATACCAAAGTAGTAAATGCAATTTTTAGTATCTGGTACTAATACTAATATATAACACTTAGGACTAATTATGCAAGAGGTTTTCAAAAAAAATAAATAGTTTCCTCATTACAAAGTCTGTATTGAGGAAACTATCACTCTAATTTTTTTTATTTTTCATCTTTTTTGATAACTGTTCTATCCTTGTAGTAACCACAGGCTTTGCATACCCTGTGAGGAAGCTTCGGCTCATGACACTGTGGACATGCAACCAGTCCTGGCAAAGCCAACTTCCAGTTCGCTCTTCTCTTATCTCTTCTCGCTTGCGAGTGTCTTCTCTTCGGTAAACCCAATATAAACACCTCCTTACTTTATGTCGAACAGCTTGCTTAAAGCTTGCATCCTTGGATCAATTTCTTCGCTTTTGCATTGGCAGTCGATACTATTCTTATTTTTTCCGCATATCGGACAAAGTCCTTTGCAGCTTTCGTTACAAAGTGGTTTCATGGCAAGTTTGGCAGCTATATCGCCAATAACAATATCAGTAATATCCACCTTGTCACCTTTATAGGTATAGTAGTCTTCCATATCGTCCTTGACTTCTTTGACAAAAACGTAATTAGAATCTGCTTGTACCTCTTCCTTGAAGCTCTCAAGGCATCTGGAACATTTTCTTTCCACTTCTGCATTAATTCTGAGATCCACATTTATCTTACCTTCGTAGTTTAATGCACTGCCTTTTACTTTAATAGGAGAAACTATATTAAGCTTCTCACCGCAGAATTCAAACTTACTGTCAGTAAGACGTTCAGTCATATCAAATTCTTCTTTAATGCCTTCTGATTTAGAAATCCTAGTAAAATCCAGTTCCATTAATAGTCCTTTCCATGACTTCTTTATGTAATTAACAAATTACATTATACAAATCAATACCTATTTTGTCAAGTAAAAACAACTGATGATAAAATTCGAAATATTTGCAATAAATGAATTTCAATGTAAGCTGTTTATTGCAAAACATATAATTATAAAAGTTCATACTTTAATAAATCCTCATAGGTTTCCCTTCTTACAATCAATCTGGACTTTCCGTTTTTCACCATAACCAATGCCGGTCTTGTCAGTCTGTTGTAATTGCTTGACATTGAATAGTTATAAGCTCCGGTTCCATATACAGCTAGAATATCGCCCGAGTCTAGAGCAGGAGTTTTCAAATCCTTAATAAGTATATCACCTGACTCGCAGCACTTACCTGCTATTGTAACTGTCTCAGTGCATGGCTCTTTAGCTTTATTTGCTACAGCAGCCCTGTACACAGCATCATACAAAGCATGTCTCGGATTATCCGTCATTCCTCCATCAACGCTTACGTATTTTCGTATTCCTTTTATTTCTTTTATGGCTCCTATGGTGTACAGCGTTATTCCTGCTTCATTTATAATCCATCTGCCCGGCTCAATTAGAATCTTTGGTCTTTTGATATTTTTAATACTGCATTGTTCTTTTACAGTGTCCATAATTACTTCAATGAAGTCCACAATATCAACGGGCATATCCCTTTCATTGTCATAGACTCCAAAACCGCCTCCCATATTCAGCTCATAAATTTCCACACCTAGTTCCAGCTTAATCTGCTGTATCAGAGTTGTCATAACGTTAACTGCTTCACGGTATGCCTCAATACGATATATTTGTGAACCAATATGGCAGTGAATACCGGAAAAATTTATATTAGGGCATTCAAGCACCTTTTTTGCAGCATTTAATGCGACACTATCCTGAATAGAAAAACCAAACTTTGAATCTATTTGACCTGTCGAAATATACTCATGGGTATGTCCTGACACACCAGGTGTAATGCGAAGCAGCGCTTTGACCTTCTTTCCGCTCTCATTGGCAAGCCTTTGAATTATGTCAAGCTCATATTCATTGTCTATTATAAAACAGCCTATATTATTTTCTATGCCGAGCTTTATCTCATACGGTGTTTTGTTATTCCCATGAAAATATACGTTTTCCATATTGAAACCAGCCTTAATAGCAGTGTATAGTTCTCCGCCGGACACTACATCGATCCCCATGCCTTCTTCACCAATGATCTTGTAGAGTGCTACATTGCTCATCGCTTTGCTTGCATATAATGCCTTTGTATCAGAATATTTATTTATGAAATGTTCTCTTATCCGTTTGCACCTTTTTCGTATTTCATTCTCACTGATAACATAAAGAGGGGTGCCATATTCTTTTGCCAATTCAACAACATCACAGCCATCAAAAACTATATGACCCAGCTTATTTATTTCAACATATCCTTTTTTATTCATTATAATCCCTCTTTTCGCAATGCCGCTCCCACTGCAAAATATTTATGGAAGTGAATATTATTAAAGTAAAAGCAGGTTTCCCTGCTTTTAACTCCTGCTAACTATTTTTTGCTTACAAGTCTCATTGTGTCCCTGGCAATCATAAGCTCTTCATTGGTCGGTACAAGAAGTACTTTTGCCTTTGAACCGTCTTTTGATAAGTCTGCTTCCATGCCCCTTACATTGTTTTTTTCATCGTCCAGTTCTATTCCGAGATAACTCATGTCATTACATATTTTGCTTCTTGTCTCTGCTGAATTCTCACCAAGTCCTGCGGTGAATACAACTGCATCAATGCCGTTCATGGCAGCAGCATATGCGCCTATATACTTTTTTACTCTATAAACAAATACCTTAAGGGCAAGCTTTGCTCTTTCATTGCCTTCAAGAGCAGCCGCCTCAATATCTCTGAAATCACTGCTTACCCCTGAAATACCCAGTACACCTGATTTTTTATTAAGTATCCCATCAATTTGTGCAACACTGATGGTTTCTTTATCTGAGATATATTTTATTATTGCAGGGTCTAAGTCACCGCACCTTGTACCCATTGCTAGTCCTTCAAGGGGAGTAAAACCCATGCTGGTATCTACCGACTTTCCATACTTTACTGCAGCTATGCTGGATCCATTGCCTAAATGGCAGGTTATAAGCTTCAGCTCTGAAACGGGTTTGCCAAGCATTGCAGCGGCTCTTTCCGAAACATACTTATGTGATGTCCCGTGGAAGCCGTATCTTCTTATTTTATATTTTTCATAGTATTCATATGGCAGAGCATATATATATGCTTCCTTTGGCATAGTCTGATGAAAGGCTGTGTCAAATACTGCCACCATTGGTACATCTGGCATTATATGTCTGCACGCCTCGATCCCCATAATGTTCGGTGGATTGTGCAAAGGAGCTATTTCTATGTAACCCCTCAACGAATTTATTACATCCTCGTCTAGCATTACAGAATAAGCAAACTTTTCTCCTCCATGAGCAACTCTATGCCCTACTGCAGAGATTTCTCCCATGTCTTTAATTACGCCATAGTTTTTGTCTGTCAAGGCTTCAACAAGTGTAAGTAAAGCTTCCTTATGCGTAGGCATCGGTCTTTCTATAGTTATTTTGTCTGAATTCTTAGGTTGATGCTTAAGAACTGAGCCTTCAATCCCTATTCTTTCTGCAAGACCCTTTGCGATAACTTCTTCATTTTTCATATCAATCAGTTGATATTTTAATGATGAACTACCGCAGTTGATAACGAGAATTTTCATTAAGTGTGTACCTCCCTGAAATTTTAAAATATGTACCCTACTCTTTTCTATACAAATTACGATTTTCCTGCATGTTTACGAAATAAATAACTAATATTTTATAGTATCACTTCTAGTTTATAACACTATTTCTAGTTTATAGTATTTTTATCGTTTAAAATCTTAATTATACATGCAATAGTGTAAAATATGGTAAAATAGAATAAAATGAGCTATAGAAAAAAAATTGCCTTTTATTTTTTATATTATTAATTTGGAGATTTCAGTATGAAAACTGTTGGAATAATATCAGAATACAATCCATTTCATAATGGACACAAATACCACATCCAGGCTGCAAGAGAAGCCTGCGGTGCAGATTATGCCGTCTGTATAATGAGCGGCAGTTTTGTACAGAGAGGTGAGCCGACTATATTTGACAAGTGGTCTCGTGCAAAAATGGCGGTTATGAATGGAGCAGATCTTGTAATTGAACTCCCCGTGGTCTATGCCTGCCAGCCTGCAGAAATATTTGGTTTGGGTGCGGTAAAAATTTTGAACTCTATGGGTATCATCGATTATATCTGCTTTGGCAGCGAGCTGGGTGATACTGACACACTTCACAAACTGGCAAAGCTGCTGCACAATGAACCGGAAGGTTTCAAACATCTTCTAAAGACACAGCTTGAGCAAGGTATTTCTTACCCCAAAGCAGTTTCGAATGCTCTATCCTCTTATATAGGAGCAGAGCAGAAATCTGCTACAGAAGAAATTTTGAGAAACCCCAATAATATATTGGGAATAGAATATCTCAAAGCTCTAATAGCTTTAAAAAGCAGTATATCGCCGGTCACAGTGAAGCGTATAGCAAGCGGGCATAACGATATAGGTATTATGAGCGACATTGCCAGTGCCACAGCAATAAGGAATGAAATAAGAGATAACGGAATTTCAGAGAAGGTTAGAATGTCAATGCCGGAAAACTGCACTGCAATTATTGAAGCTAATTTCAAATCAAAAAGAAAACCCATTTACCTCAATGATTTTTCCGATATATTGCTCTACAGACTTAGAATGATTGAAGAAGCAGAACTCAGAAAATATCTAAATGTCAGGGAAGGAATTGAAAATAGGCTGAAAAAGTATGCCCTCAAAAGCTCCAATTGTGAAGAATTAATAGAAGCCGTAAAGACAAAGCGCTATACAAGGACCTATATCCAGCGCCTGCTCTGCCATCTGCTGCTTGGTATGCAAAAGAGCGATATAGCACTGTTTAAGGAGCCCAATTGTCCCTCTTATATACGGGTTCTTGCCTTCAATAACAATGGAAAAAAGCTGTTAAAGGAAATAAAAAACCGCTCCATATATCCTGTTATCTCAAAGGTAGCTGATTACAAATGCCTGGATAAAAGAACATCAAAAATGTTCGCCTATGATATATTATCAACTGATATTTATAATCTTGCATATAAGGCCCCTGAATTTAAAAAAGGCTCTGAGGATTTCTTCACCTCTCCTTATTATCATAAGGGATAAAAACATAATACCATATACCCCTAAATATAATATATAAACTATAATATTTAGAGGTATATCATGAACAAGAATAATATTTCCACTTTCATATATTCCATTATCTTCTGCCTGCTTGCGGTTTTTATAATCATATACCCCAGCGAGGCTTTCTCCGCCGCGCTGGATGGTTTGAAACTCTGGTTCAATGTAGTCTGCCCTGCTCTTCTGCCCTTTTTCATTTCTGTTGAAATACTGATAGGTTTAGGAATTGTGAGCTTCTTCGGCTCTGCCATGAAGCCACTTATGAACCCTGTATTTAATGTTCCCGGTGAAGGCTCCTTTTGCCTTTTCATGAGTATGTTTTCAGGATATCCCGTAGGTGCCAGGATTACCGCCAAACTTCGCCAGGAAAAGCTTTGCACCGCTTTAGAGGGGCAAAGGCTGTTAAGCTTATGCAGCACCTCCGGCCCGTTATTTATAATCGGGGCTGTTGCCACCGGATTGATGAATAATCCGGCTCTAGGCTTCACTCTAGCCCTTTCGCACTACCTGTCCGCTGTTACAACAGGATTTCTGATGAGATATTACGGAAAAGAAAAAACAGCCGTTAAAAATAGCCGCCAAGCTGCCCCAATAACCGATATGCTTAACTACAGAAGAAAGGACGGGCGCACTATAGGGGTTCTTCTTGGAGATGCAGTAAAAAACGGAGTTAACCTTATACTTATGATCGGAGGCTTTATTGTTTTCTTCTCAGTAATAGTCAGTATACTCAAAATATCTGGTATTTTAAGCTTCATTTCGATTACACTATCAAAGGTTATCCCCTTTGACACTGTTACTCCTGACATCATATCCAGCTTTCTCATAGGTTTTATGGAACTTACCAACGGAGCTAAGGAATGTTCACTGCTTCAAGTGCCTTTAATATATAAAACAACTATGGTAAGCTTTATGATAGGCTTTGGAGGGCTTTCAGTAAATGCTCAGGTTATGAGCATAATAGCTGAAACCGACCTTAAATTCAACATTTACTTTATTTTTAAGCTGATTCAAGGTATTGCTGCTGCTGTCTACTCATATATACTAGTTACCTGGTTTTCTGAGCTGCAAGTGTTTAATATAAATTTTGCAGCCGGAACAAAAATGTGGAATATGTACACAAATAGTAACTGGATTCAAATACTTATGAATTCCACCATCAATCTGCTGTTTGTGCTCATCTTCATTCTCGCGGTTTCAATTTTCAAAAACAAAAGAGGCTTTATTCACCAAAGCCTCTTCAAATAAAATATATTCTATGTAATCTTCTTTATGTAATTTATATAGCTTAACTTTTGAAGTTTTTTAACTCATCTCTATTATTCCTTATAGTATCTATAACACTATCCACATGCTTCTCAAGCTCTCCCAGCAATTCATCAGCATAAGCCTTGGAACCAAGTCTTATTTTTTTCGCATCAATTTGAGCAGCAATTATTATTTCCTTTGCTTGCTCATTCGCCCTTTTTATTATATCACTTTCATCAATAAGCTCCTGAATCTTCTTATCTGCTTCCTTCTTAAGGATTTCAGCCTCTTTCTCAGCTTCTGCAAGAACCTTATGGCGTTCCTCCTTAATTCTAAGCAACTTTTCTTCGCAGTCCCTTCTCATAGTCTCTGCTTCTTTTTTAGCCTCAATAAGGATTTTCTGTCTTTCTTCCTTAATCCATTGAGCCTGCTTTATCTCATCGGGCAGTTTTATTCTTATGTCCTTTATAATTTCTTGAAGTTCTTCCTTATTTATTACAGACTTACTTGAAAAAGGTAGAGTCGAAGCCTTCTCCAATATATCCTCAAGGGCATCTAGTAGCAACATAACCTCCATAATACCAACCTCCTATATAAATCTTTTATGTATTTCACTTTCAACATTATCTGGCACCAATCCTTTTATGCAACCGCCAAACCTCGCTACTTCCTTTACTATGCTGGAGCTTAAGTATGAGTATTTGCTGCTTGTCATAATAAATACAGTCTCAATCTCCGAACTAAGTTTCTTATTCATGTGAGCCATTTGAAGTTCAAATTCAAAATCAGAAACAGCTCTTAAACCCTTTACAACCACACTGGCATTCTTACTTTTTGCATACTCTATCAAAAGACCCGAAAAACTATCGACTTCAACATTTTTCATAAAGCTACATGATTTCCTTAACATCTCCACTCGTTCTTCTACCGAAAAAAGCGGCCGCTTTTTAGGATTGTTCATTACTGCTACTATAACCTTGTCAAAAAGCACCCCGGATCTTTCTATTATATCAAGATGTCCATTTGTAACAGGGTCGAAGCTGCCTGGACAAACTGCTATTTTCAATCATACTCCTCCTTTTGTTGTATATAGTTGTCAATACTATAAAAAGATAATGCAGTATTTCCATATTGCTTTATTCTGTACAAATATAGTTTGCCCACGCTCTGCGGCATATCCTCTTTTGAATCATGCTCCACAATAATCACACCAGACTGCGAGAGTATGGAATTCTTATCAATCTCCTCCAAAGCTGACTCAGCTGTTCCGACTCTGTAGGGGGGATCAATAAATATGATGTCAAACTGTTTTTTGTACTTGTACAGCTTGCTTATTGCCGTAGTGTAGTCCGTGTGAAATACTTCCACGTTATCCTTTATATTCAGGTGATCCAAATTACCCTTAAGTACCTTTATACTCTTTATATTTGCATCGATAAAGACTACATATTTTGCACCGCGGCTCAACGCTTCTATACCTATACCGCCCGTGCCGCTGAATAAATCCAGAAAAGCGCTATCAATCACAGCATTTCCAAGTATATTAAAAAGAGACTCCTTGACTTTGTCTGTGGTAGGTCTGATTTCCATACCTTCTATGCAATCAAGCCGTCTTCCTTTATAATCTCCTGCAATAACTCGCAAGTAATTGCCCTCCAAATTTTAATTATTTAAACATTCCTTTATCTGTCCGTTCGTTGAAGCAGAGCTTCAGCGCTGACAGGCTTTGCCTGGAAGGGATATTTAAACAATTACATTTTAACATAAATACAATTATTATACAAAATTTTATTAATATTTTATCGCATCTTGGAGCTTTTAAAAAGGTTTATGCTATAAAAAGTAATATATAAAGCAATAAATCTCCATAACCCTATTTAGAAATTTTAATATGATATATTTGAATAAAAAAAGTATATTTGAACAACATATACATTAGGGATGTTAGTTAATAGTGGATTTGAGACTTGGTCTCATGTTCACCCTGCAGAATTAATCCGTTATACGGATATATTCTGAAAACTATATTTCCCCATAGAGCTCTTCCTTCAATTTCTCCTCTCCCGATACTGGTGCCAATTGCTTTAGAATTATAAATAAAGTATTGTCACCAGTATTTTTTTGCTTATATTAAAGTAATTCTGTCGCTGAAAAAAAAATAAAAATGGCGATGACCTTGCCGGTCAACGCCTTTTACTGCTTATCTTCTCCCTGACATGCCTCTTTCTGCCTGTTCAATCATTCTTCTTACCATTTCCCCGCCAACTTTACCGCACTCCCAGGATGTTTTATCTCCATTATAGCCTGTAAGATCTGTTCCCATCTCAGTTGCAATCTGATCCCTGAAAGTCCTTAAAGCGGCCTTTGCTTCCGGTACTAAAGTCCTGTTTGATGTTCCTGTGTAATTACTTGGCATATGTAGCACCTCCTGTTTGTTTGCTTTTTTAAATCCCATTAATTCTATATGTTCCATCCTTGCAGCTGCCTTCAGTTTTGATCAAAGATGCAATTTTGTCTGTTTGATGTAATATAAGAATTTTATGTGATTTATGTATTATTAATTTGCTCCATTTATTTTTTTTTAAACTCTGTAAATTATGTAAACAAAGGAAAAATGCTGCTAGTGCCTCGTAACGTAATTTACTTCTTTAACTTCTGAAGACTAAAAATAAGTTGTGTTAAAAAGTACTAATTCAGCGTTATTTCATCAAGTATCTTCTGGAATCTGCTGTCAAGTATGTTTTTCATTCTCTTGTATTCTTCATTTGAAAGCATATCATTTTCATAAATATATTCTACTGCATCCTTTGAAAGCTTTAGAAGCTTCACATCACGGAATATATCAGCCAGCTTGAAGCCCGGCAGCCCATGCTGCCTTTGTCCCAGTATCTCTCCGCTTCCACGGAACTCCAGATCCTTTTCAGCCACCTCAAAACCATTTTCAGTCTTCGTCATGTATTTAAGCCTTTCTTGTGCCGTTTCACTTTTAGTATCAGATATGAGTATACAATAAGACTGGTTTCCACCTCTTCCTACTCTTCCCCTAAGCTGGTGCAGTTGAGCCATCCCGAACCTATCGGCATCCTCTATAACCATTATTGTTGCATTTGGTATGTTTACTCCAACCTCTATTACGGTAGTAGATACAAGTATCTGTATTTCCTTCTCCCTAAAGCTCTCCATTACTTCATTCTTTTCATCAGCCTTCATTTTTCCATGCAGCAGACCCACTTTATATTTTTCAAAATATTTCTCTTTTATCTTCTCACTGTATTCAACCGCTGAATTAAGCTCCAGCTTCTCAGACTCCTCCACAAGCGGGCATACGAAATATGCCTGGCGGCCTGCATCAAGCTCTTTTTTTACGAAATTCATCAATCTTTCCTTTATTGCGGAGTCGATAAAATATGTCTTTACCTTTTTTCTGCCTGGAGGCATTTCATCAATAATTGATACATCAAGATCTCCATATATAATCAGTGAAAGTGTCCTTGGTATTGGAGTTGCAGTCATCACCAGCATATCAGGATTGTCTCCCTTTGTTGAAAGTATTGCTCTTTGCCTTACACCGAACCTGTGCTGTTCATCTGTTATGACTAGTCCCAGTTTATTAAAGGCTACACTATTTTGTATTAATGCATGAGTGCCTACAACCACGTCAATTTCTCCTGCCTGCACCCCTGATAGCAGTTTTTCTTTTTCCTTGCCCGTCATACTCCCTGTAAGTAATCCGATTACGATACCTGTATCTTTAAACAATTGTGTAAGTGTCAGCATGTGCTGTTTTGCAAGAATCTCTGTGGGTGCCATCATTATGCCCTGATATCCGCTTCTTACGCACTTATAAAGTGCAAGAACTGCAATAGCTGTTTTGCCCGAGCCAACATCCCCTTGTACCAGCCTATTCATTATATCAGAGCGCTCCATATCCTTGCTTACCTCTTCAAACACCCTTGCTTGAGCTCCGGTAAGCGTAAAAGGCAGTTTCTCAATAAACCCCTGTATTTCATCATTTGTTTTGTCAAAGCTTATACCTTTCTTGCCTTCGTTGTCAGCTCTTTTAATATGTATAAGGCCTGACTGCAACATGAAGAACTCTTCGAAAATGAGCCTTCTTTTTGCCAGCTCCAGCTTATCAAGAGACTCTGGAAAATGAATATTATTAATGCAGAAGTTTATTTCAGCCAGCCCATATTTTTTTCTGAGTTCTTCGGGAAATACGTCAGTCAGCTTATCATTTGTAAGCTGCATAGCCCCATAGACCGCCTTCCTCAAATCCTTCTGAGTGAGTCCTTCCGTAAGTGAATAATATGGAGCAATTCGCATTAAATTTACACTATCAGAAGAAGTAGACCTTTCATATTCCGGAGTCTCCATGACAAGGTCTTTGCCTATGCGCTTTACTTTACCGTGCAGCAGCAACTCATCACCTTCTTTAAAGGTGTTTTTTATAAACCTGTTATTGAACCATACAACATTTAACCTTCCTGTATCATCAGCTACAGGAAGCTTTGTAATAATAAGGTTGCTTTTAGTCCTGCCTTCTTGAGCTTTTCCTACAGTGCGCACTCTGCCTGTATAGCTTTCATCCGGATGCATATCCATGATTTTTGTTATTTCACTCTTGTCCTTGTAACCTCTTGGGTAATACTCCAACAAATCCTCTATAGTGTTTAGGCCAAGCTTTTTGAAAAGCTTGGCCTTTGCTGGTCCTATTCCCTTTATACTCAGTATCGGAATGTCCAAATAGCTCATTTGTTCACCTCAATATATCTCACTCTACCGAGAGTATATAATAGTACAATGGTTGTCCACCGAAGTGCAGCTCTATTTCACAGCCGGAGTAATACTCTCCGATTCCTTCAGCCAGTGTCTCGGCTTCATCCTCAGTCACATTGTTGCCATAGTATATAGATATCAAGGATGAGTCCTCACCAATCATCTCTTCTAATACCTCACGGCTCACTTCCATGATATCCTTGCCGACTCCCTTTATTTTCCCTTCAACCATGCCAAGTATATTGCCCTCTTCTATGTTTATTCCATCGTAATTAGAATTTCTTACTGCGTAGGTTACTTGTCCCGACTTTACACCTGCAATGGCCTTTGTAATCCTTTTGGTATTCTCGTCTATACTTTTATCATAGTCAATAGCCATAAACGCCGATATTCCCTGTGGAATAGTCTTTGTCGGTGCAACTACAATATTTCTTTTCGCCAAATCCTTAGCCTGGTTTGCAGCAAGTATGATGTTACTGTTATTCGGAAATATAAATACTGTTTCTGCATTAACTTTATTCACGCTGTTTATAATATCTTCAGTACTTGGGTTCATAGTTTGTCCACCCTCAATTATCTCATTTGCACCCAAATCCTTAAATATATCACAAATGCCATCTCCTGATACAACAGCTACTACTCCATACTTTTCCACAGGTTTAGCAGCTTCTTTTGCAACTTCATATTCATCCTTTTTAAATAGCAGTTCTCTATGCTGTTCTCTCATATTGTCAATTTTAATCTTGGATAGTTCGCCATGAGCAAGTGCCAGTTCCAATACCTTTCCTGGGTTATTGGTATGTATATGCACTTTTAAGAGATTCTCATCCCCTACTACTACCAATGAATCTCCTAAAACAGCGATTCCATCTCTATATTTTTCCAGTCTGATCCCTTTACCCTTTATAAAAAATTCGGTGCAATATCCGAAGGTGATATTTTCTGCCCTAAATATCGGTCTGCTTTCTTCCGTGTGTTCCTGGTCTATTTCAGCCCCCTGTTTCAATTCAAGCAGCCCCCCTGTTTTAAGTGCATGATACATGCCTTCAAAAATACATATAAGTCCCTTTCCTCCTGCATCAACTACACCGGCATTTTTAAGTACCGGAAGCATTTCAGGAGTGTTGCTTAATACTATATTGGCCTTTTCTATAATCTGCTCCATGAACAGTACAATGTCTTTACAGTCACCTGAAACCTTTACTGCATACTCTGCAGTTTCGCGTATAACAGTCAGTATAGTTCCTTCAGTAGGCTTCATTATTGCTTTGTATGCTGTGTTTGAGCCTTCCATAAGAGCATCAGCTAAAGCTTTTGAATCCACACTCTTTTGGTTTTTTAATGTCTTGGCAAAACCTCTCCATATCTGTGAAAGTATGACTCCTGAATTGCCTCTTGCTCCCATAAGCGATCCATTGGCAGCAGCATCAGCTATAGTGTGAATTTCATCATCGTTGCTTGCTTTTATCTCTCTTATAGCAGACTGCATTGTAAGAGACATATTTGTACCTGTGTCACCATCCGGCACAGGAAATACATTAAGCGCATTTACAGATACTTTATTGTTTTCCAGGTTGTTTGAACCGGATATTATCATATTTTTAAGTTGTATACCATCTATATTTTGCATTGACAAGATCTGAACCTCCTTATTAGCGTTATACTCTGACACCCTGAACATTGACATTAACTTTTTTAACCTTGAGACCAGTCAGGTTTTCAACCGTATATTTTACCTTGCTTATTATGTTATCAGCAACAGTCGATATTTTAGTACCAAATTCTACAACAATATATAAATCAATGTTTATCTCTTCACCTTCAGCAGTAACCTTTACACCTTTAGCAAGGTTGTCTCTTTTAAGTAGTTCAACCAGACCATCTTTTGCATTCTTGCTGGACATTCCAACCAAGCCATAGCATTCAGTAGTTGCAAGCCCTGAAATTGTCGCCAAAACATCATCTGATATGTTGACTTCACCATAGTGAGTCATAAATCTTGCAGACATGCGATCTCCTCCCGCTTTTTATTTATATTTTATATTATATGTAAATATTGTTCAACTATATATAATATATTAAACATTAGCTTTCGTGTAAATAATACTATAAATTGGGTAGCAAAGTAAAGATGAATATGCTTGTCCCAATCTATAGCAAAACTTTAATAAAATTATAATGGTTTTCGCGAAATGTCTATATTGAACGCACTTAAGATATTACATCCGGGTATAATGCGATTTCAATAAATTCAAGGAATACATTTCGCACTATTTTGATTTAATGTAAAATGTTTAGTGCGAAATATATAGTTGCCATTTATTTTGCATTATGTTAAAATGTATTTGTTTTGTAAAACTCAAATACATTAAAAATACTTAAAAATAAATGACAAAACGAATTATACTTAAGGTTAGATGTTTCGCAAAAATAACTTCACATTATATTTCATATTTTGCGAAACATTACATTGATTGTTATTGAATTCGCACTACGACCCAATATGAATACTTTGTGCGTTCAATATCGCATGTGTAATTTGAGGCTCATTACCGAAGGAGGTGTATTTCATGGCAAGAAATTGCGAAGTTTGCGGAAAAGGTATGATTTCTGGAAACAAGGTTAGCCACTCTAACAGACGTAGCCGCAGGACATGGTTGCCCAACGTTAGGACAGTGAGAGCTATTGTTAATGGCACTCCACAGAAATTGCATGTATGCACTAGATGCTTAAGATCAGGTAAAGTACAAAGAGCAGTGTAATTAAAAGCGCGTATCCGCGCTTTTTAACTTTTTTGTAATTCTTTCTCAGAATCTTATAAGAGATACCCCAATACATATAAGGCATATTGCTGAAAACAACACCCATCCAATTGTTGGAACCATAACAGCAAATAGTATCCCCAAACCTATGCAAAATGCCAGAAAGCCAAGTAATCTTTTTTTTCTAAAAAAACCCATAATACAGCTCCTTCCAAACTACAAAAAGAAACAATTGTAAAGCAGGTATCCAATCATTGCAATAGCAGCAGCCACTACAAAATACCATAGAAATACAGGCATAAACCTTGAAATCAAAAATAAAGAAAGTATGATGCATAAGCACCCTGCATACCTTTTGTATGTATATCTCATATCTAATCCCCCTAGCTTTAATTTATTAGTAAGAAGAATTGCTTCAAAAATATATAAAACTCTACACTATATAATACTAATGTAGAGCCATATTTGACACTCCCTATTTTTAGTTTACTGCCATTAGAAATACACCCAATAACCTAATCTTCTGACTTAATAACCAGGAGATACCCTTTCTTTATGCTTATCTCTACTGTTTCCTCTTCAAAGTAGTTGCTTACACCATAAGGATCTCCAAACCCCATTTCTGCATCATAAAGCTCATAATGAGCACCTTTGGTACTTATACCCTCTACTTTTTCTGTAAAAGGTATAAGTGAGAAAAACTCCCCTTTTTTACCTTCCAAACTGATAGAATCTTTTATCATCCTGATATAGTTCTTATTGTCAATTATACTTATAGGAATGTTTTTTTCGATACCAAGCTTCAGAAGTGACATATTTGCTATCATATGGTCTATCCGGCTCCCTGTCGCCCCCAAAAGTATTATTTCCGTTGAGAAGTTAAGCGCAAATTCCACACACAAATGTGTATCTGTCTTATCTTTTTCCTTTGGATATTGTATAATCTCTACATCTTTTTCCCTGAAAAAATCTATGCTTTTGGCAGCAGAAGAATCCATATCCCCAATTATAACATCGGGAGTAAGCTTCATGTTAATTGCGTGTCTTGTACCGCCATCTGCACAGATAATCCGATCAGCGGACTCTAAAATGCCACGGCAGAACCCGTAATCATATATCTGACCGCTGCTTATTATAACAGTCTTCATATCTGCCTACTGCCTGCTTCTTTCATAATTTTTATTGTGGCCGGTATGTCCTTTGAATTGAAAATTGCTGATCCCGCAACTATTATATTAGCTCCGCTTTTTACTACTCCGCTGACATTTTCCGGTCCCACTCCTCCATCAACCTGCAAATCAACACCGGGGCTCCTGCTGTCTATGAGCTTCCTTACCTTAGTAATCTTCTCATAAGCAGAATTTATAAACTTTTGTCCCCCAAAGCCAGGATTCACGCTCATAATCAGCACCATATCCAATTCCTCAATAACATACTCCAAGAAATTGATAGGCGTAGCAGGATTTAGCGCCACTCCTGCCTTTTTGCCCTCTCCCTTTATCATTTGTATAAGCCTGTGCAGATGATTTGTAGCCTCTGCATGTACTGTGATGATATCGGCGCCACTATCTGCAAAATTCTTTATGTAAAGCTCAGGATTTTCTATCATAAGATGTACGTCAAAAACCAGGCTGCTCTTAGTTCTCAAGCTTTTCACCACTGGAGGTCCTATAGTTATGTTCGGAACAAAATGACCGTCCATAACGTCCACATGAAGTAAGTCCGCCCCGGCTTTCTCTACTATCGTAATATCCCTCTCCAGATTTGCAAAGTCTGCTGATAGCATGGATGGTGCTATTTTAATCAATTTATTACCTCCTCGCGGCGAATTTTAAAAACGCCTGATGTTCTTCAAATCTCTTAATAACGACACATAAAAATCATATCTTATTTTGTCTATTTTGCCTTCCTCTACTGCTTCCTTTATCCCGCATTCCGGCTCTTTATCATGCATACAGTCCTTATAGTAGCAATTCTTATAGCCTTCAAATTCCGGAAAACAGCTCCCAAGCTTTGAAAGCTCCAGTTCGCCTATGTCAAAAGAGGTAAACCCCGGAGTATCCGCCACCTTGCCTCCCCTTTCAAGCTTTATAAGCTCAGCATGTCTTGTAGTATGTGTGCCTCTGTCTATTTTTTTGCTCAAGTCCCCGGTCTTAAGCTCCAAGCCAGGTTTAATGCAGTTAAGCAGTGATGACTTTCCGGCACCTGATGGACCTGCAAAAACTGAAATTTTATCCTTAAGTATATCTTCAAGCTGATTTATTCCGACATTTTCTTTCACACTAGTTGTAATTACCATGTATGGAACGCTTTCCAGCATTTTTACAACCTTCAGATAGTCTCCTTGAATATCCAGGTCGATTTTATTTATACATACCACAACATTAAGCTTCTTATACTCAGAGTATACTAGAAACTTCTGCATAAGTGTCATGTTAATATCCGGCTTTTTCGCCGCAAATACAATTATCACCTGGTCTATGTTAGCAACAGTCGGCCTTATTAAATAGTTTTTCCTCTCATAAATGTTGAGTACATACCCTTTAAGGCTTTCCTGATCGCCGTCAATCTCAACATAATCCCCTATTAAGGGTGTTATATTTTTTATCCTGAACTTACCTCTGGCACGGCATTCATATATCCCTTGATCCGTGTCTACATAGTAGAAGCCCCCTATACCCTTTACTATAACACCCTTTTGCATATTTTCTCCTTCTAGTGCTTTTCAACATTACATTATTCGTTCTATTCAAATGTTGAAAATGCACCTCCTTGATTTCATAGGTTGCATAATTCTTCCTTGAAACTTCTTTAATGCAACCTATATACTGCTTTTAAACTTAAAAATTACGATCTGCACTCTGATACAAACTGTCATTTATATAAACCTCAAAGGTGACTTTGCCCTCTCCGCTTACCGGAATCTCCAGCGTGCCGTCACTTGAATTATGAAAACTTTCATATATCCTGCTGCTTACTCCGTTCTGCACCTTATATACCGTTACTTTCATGTTTTCACGCCCCTCAGGCAGTTTGAACGTGAGTTTGTAGTTGGAATTAACAGGCTCCTGATTTGGGCTATTAACTACGAAGTCCACAACACTCTTTCTGCTGACCTCAGTACCAGGCTTTATGCTCTGATCCAGAACTGTATCTACAGGATATTCATTACTGCTCTCAGGAGTAATATTCCCTAAAATAAGATCTTTAACAATAAGGTCAGTCTTAACATCTTCAATACCGGCCCCAACGTAGCTGGGCATTATAAACTTCTCCGGGCCTATACTTATGACATAATCTATTGTAGTACCCTCATCCACACTAATACCGGCAGCTATACTCTGCCTTATAACAAATCCATTGGGGTATTCGCTGTATTCCTGATCAAACTTGCCTTCTACAAGATTTTCCCCTTCAAGTATAAGTTTCACCTTGTCATAACTTTCTCCAACAAGATTAGGTATGACAACCTTCATGGGACCTTTGCTCACAACCACCCTTACCGGGTTGGTTATCTTGTTTTTCTCATCAGGCTTGGGATTCTGGCTTATTATGCTGCCCTCAGGAACATCCTTGTTGGGCACCCTCTCTGTTACTTCCAATATAAGACTTGAAGCTGATAGCTTCTCTCTTGCTTCATTTTCACTCATACCTATAAGGTTCGGGACTTCAACTTCCTTTACAGTAAAAAGGCTGTTTACAAATAGAATTCCTCCGCCTACCAGAAGAGCCAGCAGCAATCCTCCTGCAATAGCAGCTATCAGTAAGACTTTATTTTTCTTTTTCTTTTGTCTGGTTTTATCATTCTCACCCTGAATTGAAGATATAGAGTCTTGTTTTCCATCCTTCGCTTCAAGTGCTGCATCCTTATCTGTTATCTTTATTGGTTGAAGTACCCTTGTACTCTCATCAACAAATTTGTTTTTCTTTACAAAATCTCCATTCGGCATTACCAGCGACTGCCTCAGATCATTTATAATCTCAGAAGCACTGCTATACCTTTTTGATACTTCCTTCTCCATACATTTAAATATTATAGCTTCAATAGCCTTTGGTATTCTAGAGTTGATTTTTGATGGAGGCAAAGGCTCCTCCTGTATGTGTTTCAAGGCAACAGCAATGGGAGTTTCACCTTCAAACGGCAGTCTCCCTGTAAGCATTTCATACATTACAACTCCAAGGGAATATATATCTGACTTTTCATCAGTATAACCCCCTCTTGCCTGTTCAGGTGCGAAATAATGCACAGAACCGATTACATTGCCGGTATTCGTTATGGTACTGGAAGACACAGCTCTTGCAATGCCGAAATCCGTCACCTTCACCGAATTATCTTCTCTAATTAAAATATTATGAGATTTTATATCCCTGTGTACTATATGATTCTTATGAGCGTGATCCAATGCATAGCATATCTGAATTGCTATATTGGTCGCATTTTCAACCCCCAAAGTTCCCTTACTCTTTATCAGCTCTTTTAATGTCTGTCCCTTTATATATTCCATGACTATATAGTAGTTATTATTTTCGGTACCTACATCGTATATCCCCACTATATTGGGATGAGAAAGACTGGCTGCTGACTGAGCTTCTCTTCTGAATTTCTTAACAAACTCCTCATCCTCAGTAAACTCCGGCCGTAAAACCTTTATAGCCACAAATCTATTCAGCAGTCTGCATCTGGCCTTATATACCAAGGCCATTCCTCCACCGCCGATTTTCTCCAGCACCTCATATCTGTCTCCCAATACCCTACCTACCATTATAGTCACCACCTTTACATATATGGATAACTACTGCTGTAATATTATCAAAACCGCCGCTTTCCTTAGCTTTATTGATTAGAAGTTCGCAGGAATCATTCAAATCAGAGGTATTTACCAATGCATAAGCCATATACTCTTCATTTACCACATTTGACAACCCATCAGTACAAATTAAAATAAAATCGCCATTTTCCACGTCTTTCTGGCTTACGTCAGGATCAATATTGTATTCTGTTCCCAGTGCCCTTGTAATAACATTTTTCTGGGGATGATCTTTTGCATCCTCCGGCCTTATTGAGCCTGACTTAATAAGCTCTGCAACCAAGGAATGATCTTCTGTAAGTCTTTCTATTTCATTCCCCCTTATATGGTATACCCTGCTGTCGCCTACATGTCCTATGTAGATAGTGCTGCCTTTTACCAACACCATTGAAAGCGTAGTACCCATACCTAAACAATTGCTATTTAATATTGATGTCTTATAAACCTTATCATTGGCGCAGAATATAGCATTTCTAATCAAATCCAGAATTTCCTTATCACAAAGCTCAAGTATTTCGATATTCTGTCTTATGTAAGAGGCTACTTCCTGAACTGCCATAGAGCTTGCTACTTCACCTGCATTATGTCCGCCCATACCATCGGCAACAATATACAAATATGAATCATCAGTGCCAGGAAGCTTCTCACACAAAAAACTGTCCTCATTTACTTTTCTTACCAGACCTATGTCCGTCTTACCGACTGACCTCATCAAATCACCTCTAAATATAGCAATATACCAATACGTTCTGCAAAATATTTCGACATAATATAAAAAAACCCTTTAAGGATTATAATATTTTTGCCTGAGCTGGCCGCAAGCAGCATCTATTTCACTGCCAAGCTCACGTCTTACTGTTGTTTCAATACCAAAACCCTCCAGGGCAGTTTTAAAAGAATTTATCTTATCCTTTGATGCTTTTTCAAAAGCTTTTCCTTCTACATTATTCACTGGAATAAGATTGACATGGCAAAGCATTCCCTTTAACATCGTTCCCAATCTATAAGCATCTTTAGCACTGTCATTGATATCTTTTATCAAGGCATATTCGAAAGTTACCCTCTTATTTGTCACCTTTATATAATACCTACAGGCTTCCATAAGCTTTTCAATATCATATTTCCTGTTCACAGGCATAATTTTGCTTCTAGTCTCATTATCTGCTGCATGAAGCGATATAGCAAGAGTACACTGAAATTTTTTATCGGTAAAATCATATATTCTTGGCACAATACCCGAAGTTGACAGTGTTATATGTCTTTGTCCTATATTTAAACCCTTACTGTGGTTAATTACATAGATAAACTTTAAAACCTGCTCATAGTTGTCAAAAGGCTCTCCGGTACCCATCAGCACAATATTTCCTATCCGTTCTCCTATATCTCTGGAAACAGCCATTACCTCCTCAAGCATTTCACCGCTGGTCATTGACCTTACAAGTCCTCCAACCGTTGAAGCACAAAACTCGCAGGACATCCTGCAGCCAATTTGTGTAGATATACATATTGTTTTACCATAGCTATAGTCCATCAACACACATTCCACTGCATTTCCGTCTTCAAAACAAAGCAGATACTTTCTTGTGTCGTCTGTTTTGGAATGCTGCATTGCTTCAATCCGTGCCCTTCCGATATAGAAGTCTCTTTCAAGCTGTTCAATGAGACTTTTAGGCAGGTTGGTCATATCTCCAAAGGATGCTGCATCCTTATATACCCATTCAAAAATCTGACCAGCTCTGAACTTCGGCAGTTTGCTTTCTTCAACATAACCTTCAAGCTCCTCATAACTCAAATCCTTAATATTTCTTCCATTTTGCATACTTATATTACTCCTTTTCTATTTTAGCAATAAAAAATCCATCAGTTCCGTGAGTAGTTGGGAAAATCTCCAGATAGCCCTCTTTAGAATTTTCACAGATTAATTCTTCCGGTATCTGGCCAATTAAACTTTCTAACTTAAATTGCCGGTTTTTGGATAGAAAATCCTTAACCACCTCAATGTTTTCCGTCTTATTTACCGTACAAGTACTGTATATCAGCTTTCCTCCCTGTTTTACATACTTAGAAGCCAATTCCAGCATCTTCTTCTGCAGCTTTGCCAATTCCCTGAAATTGTCCGGTTCTTTTTTCCATCTAAGATCAGGTTTTCTTCTTATTACTCCAAGGCCGCTGCAAGGTGCATCCAAAAGCACCTTATCGAATTTTTCAAGGGAGCCTTCATCCAAAAGTGTTGCGTTATATAGTTCTGTTTTTACAATATTTACCCCAAGTCTTACGCAATTTTCCTCCACAAGCTTGAGCTTATGAATATGAACATCTCTGGCTATTATCTCCCCTTGATTTTCCATTAACTCTCCTATGTGAGTGGTCTTTCCTCCCGGAGCGCTGCACATGTCAAGGATTACTTCGCCAGGCTTCGGATCTACTATATGAGCCACAAGCATTGAACTTTCATCCTGAACCTGGTAGTAACCCTTCTTAAAAGAGTCTTTACCGGAAATAGCGGAGGTTCCCCTTATGTATATTGCTTCCGGATTAAATTTACCGGCTTCGCACTCAATATTCTCTTTAACAAGTATATCCATAAGCTCCTGCCTGTTTATCTTAAGACTGTTGCACCGTATTGTGAAGGGTGGTGTTTCGTTATTTGCTTTTAAAAGTTCCTCGGTAAATTCCCTGCCATAATCCTTGACCCATTTTACAACCATCCATTCAGGATGAGAGTAAAACACTGATAAATATCTGACAGCATCCTTGTCCTTATCGGGATATTGCAACGCTTCTTTATTCCTGCTGATGTTCCTTAAAACTCCATTTACAAACTTCACAGTCCCCTCGTGCCCATGCGATCTTGCAAGTTCTGCACTTTCATTGCATACTGCCGAGTCGGGTATTTTGTCCAGGAATAGCAGTTGGTATATGCCGCACCTTATAATGTCCTCAATCCAAGGTTCGATTTTATTCTTTTTTATAAACTGTGACTTTATCCAATCAATGCGGGTGAGGTTCCTCAATGTGCCATTTACTATTTCGGTAACAAGAGCTTTATCCAGCTTTCCAAGCCCGCTTTCATCCAGCACCTGCTTAAGGGCGATGTTTGAATAGGCTCCCTCGCGGAGAACCATATATACAATTCTGACTGCTGCATCCCTTGCCTGATCAATGTTTTTCATAAGTTAATCTCCAAATTCATAAAAAGCTACAGATAGCAAAGTTCCTAACTGTAGCTTCAAGGATATAATTCTAATCTCTTCTTCCTCTAATAACCAGAAGCCTTACAAGCTGCATGACGGCTGCAAAAGTTGCTGCTACATAAGTAAGTGCGGCAGCTCTTAAAACCTGTCTGGTGGGTCCTATTTCATTTGGAGGCACCAGTCCATAGCTTTCCAGAAGCGCTGTAGCCCTTCTGCTTGCATTAAATTCAACCGGAAGAGTTATAACCTGGAATGCAACCGCTACTGTAAAGAGTAGTATTCCAATATCTATAAGATTTCCCAAGCCGAAAATAAATCCGGCTATTATAAAAAGCCACGACGCCTGCGAACCAATGGAAGCTACCGGTGCAATAGTATTCCTCATAACAAGAGGTGCATACCCTTCCGAATGCTGTATGGCATGACCGCATTCATGGGCAGCTACACCCACAGAAGCAAGGGAATTACCGTTATACACATCCTGCGACAATCTCAGTACTCTCTTTCTGGGATCATAATGATCTGAAAGCCTGCCGCTAACACGCTCTACCGGCACATCCCGGAGCCCATTTGCATCCAATAATCTTCTGGCAACCTCATATCCTGTATATCCATAGCTGTTCATTACTCTAAGATACTTATTGAAAGTAGAGGTTACTTTTGATTGAGCATATGCAGCCAGTATGATTGCCGGCAATATAAGCAGAAAAGTAGAATCAAAACCATAGCCGTAACCGTACATATATCATTTCCTCCTGTAACATATTTTTAATAATAGTGTATGGGCGGCCAATGGTTACAGGCTATTCCCCAGTGTAACGCCCAAAGTTACTTCATGCCCTCTCAAATATGCTTCTACACTCATACGCTTTTCATTTTCAAACTGCAGTTCTTTTATACTCAAACATCCTGTACCACAGCTTACAATTATACTGTCCTTGTTTACACTTGTTATACTTCCCCATTTTTCATGTTTCACACCGGATTCACAAGCTTTTGCACTCAAAATCTTAAATGCTTTTCCATTATATGTTGAAAAAGCTCCAGGCCATGGGTAGGTTCCCCTAATCAGATTGCTGATCTCAAAAGCATCCTTTGCCCAATCTATCCTGCCAAGTGCTTTTGTCATTATAGGCGCATAAGTGGCTTCTGTATTATTCTGTGGTACTCTCTTAACTGTTCCTGCATTCAGAAGCTCCATAGTCTCCGATAAAACCGATGCTCCAAGCTCCATCATCCTGTCATGAAGCTCTTCGGCAGTCTCATTTTCATCTATTGCAATCTCTTTTTTTATAATCATATCCCCTGTGTCCATTCCCTTATCCATGTACATGGTAGTGACTCCAGTTATGCTCTCTCCATTTATTATACACCAATTAATGGGTGCAGCACCTCTGTATTTTGGTAGTAGTGAGGCATGAACATTGATACAGCCAAGAGGCGGTATATCAAGTATCTCCTGAGATAATATCTGTCCAAATGCAACTACAACCATGACATCGGGTTTCAGCTCCCTCAGTGTTTGTGTGAATTCCTTAGTCTTAATTTTCTCAGGCTGATATACAGATATTCCTGCTTCCTCTGCCAACACCTTCACAGGAGGGAGTGTAAGCTTGTTGCCCCTTCCCTTTGCCCTGTCAGGCTGAGTCACAACAGCAGCAATATCATGCTTCTGCTCTATCAGTGTCCTAAGACATGGAACTGCAAAATCGGGAGTTCCCATAAAAATTATCCTCACCTGCTGTCCTCCCCCTTCAAAACTTAATCTTCCTTAGTAGTTGATATTGCTTTATCAGTAAAAAGTATACCGTTAAGATGGTCAATCTCATGGCAAAAAGCTACAGCTAAAAGCTCTGTTCCTGTCATTTCAAAGGTTTCACCTTTCCTGCCCATTGCTCTTACTATTACCTTTGCCGGTCTTTTTACTTCTCCCTTTATTCCTGGGATACTAAGGCAGCCTTCATATTTCACTTGTTCTCCGCTTTCGTATACTATAACCGGATTTATAAGATCTATTAGCCCATCCCCGACATCAATGACAACAATCCTTCTCAACACACCGACCTGAGGAGCGGCAAGACCTACTCCATCCGACTTATGCATAGTCTCCGCCATATCATCAAGCAGTGTCAGAATTCTGTCGTCAATGACCTCTACCTTTCTTGACACCTTCCTTAATATTTCATCTCCATCTTTCCTGATAGTTCTAATAGCCATTTATATCCTCCTATAAATTTTCTAACATTACTATAACATACTTTGCGGATTCAAATCCATACTAATGCTTGCACTTGACTGCCCTTCACCACACTTATCCGATAAATCCGCAAGTATAGTTCTTAACACTTGCTCACTCTTGCTTTTAATTACTATTTGCCACCTGAACCTGTTTTTTATACGTGATATTGTTGCTGCTGCCGGTCCCAGTTTTTCCACATCAGCATGTCTTTTCATACTTTCATCCAGAAGACGGCTGACTTCATTGGCATATTTTATAACTTCGCTCTCAACAATCCCACTTATTAAAATATTAGCTATACTTGAAAAGGGGGGATAGCAAAGCTCTTTCCTAAGCGTTATTTCCTGCTCATAAAAGCCCTTGTAATCATGATAACGTGCATATTCTATGCTATAATGCTCTGGGCTGTAAGTCTGAACAATTACACGTCCTTTTTTGCTCGCTCTGCCCGAACGCCCTGCAACCTGTGCAATCATCTGGAAGGTTCTCTCTCCGGATCTGAAGTCGGGTAGATTGAGGCTGGTATCAGCAGCTATTACTCCCACCAGTGTAACATCAGGAAAATCCAGGCCCTTAGAAATCATTTGAGTGCCTATAAGCACATTTGCTTCTCTTCTCCTGTATTTACCCAGAATCTCCTCGTGGGAGTTCTTCCTTGAGGTAGTGTCTGCATCCATTCTCAACACATTCTTAATCGAGAACTTTTTCTGAAACTCCTTCTCCAGCTTCTGGGTACCTACTCCAAAATACTTTATTTTATCACTTTTGCATTTAGGACATTTATCAGGATTATCTATTTCGTATCCGCAGTAATGACATATAAGCTTTTCGCTTTTCATATGATAAGTAAGAGAAATACTGCATCTGGGACATTTCATAACAATACCGCATTCTCTACAGGATACAAAGGTGGAATGGCCTCTCCTATTGAGAAATAAAATCATCTGATTTCCACCCTTTAGAGTATCAAGAATCTCTTCTGTCAATCTTCTGCTGAATATTGTCTTATTCCCTGACTTAAGCTCTTCTCTCATATCTACTACTTCTACCTCAGGCATCGGACTTCCGTTTACCCTCTTTGGAAGCTCCGCCAATCCAATCTCTCCTACTCTTGCTCTATAATATGTCTCAACAGATGGAGTTGCAGAGCCCATAAGCAGATGTGCGCCTTCAAGCCGGCATCTTTTTTCTGCCACCTCACGGGTCAGGTATTTGGGTTTTATTTCTGATTTATATGTATGTTCATGCTCCTCATCAATAATTATGATTCCTAAGGCTTTAAAGGGAGCAAATACTGCCGATCGCGCTCCAATAGCCACCTTAACTATTCCGGCCTTTATTTTCCTCCACTCATCATATTTTTCACCCTCTGAAAGGCCGCTATGTAAAACTGCAATATTGTCTCCAAAACGGTTTTTAAATCTTGAGACCATCTGCGGTGTCAAGGATATTTCAGGCACAAGCATTATTGAATCCTTACCCCGGGTAAGGCACTCTTCTATTAGTTCCAGATATACTTCGGTCTTTCCGCTGCCAGTAACCCCGTGAAGTACTACATCCTTACCCCTGGAAAAGAAAGCTCTTATCTTTGACAACGCAGAGAGCTGCCCTTCCGAAAGCTTGTAGCTTTTCTCACTGTATACCTTGGAATTAACCTTCCTATATTCTTCCCTTTCTTCGATACTTATATATCCTTTTTTTTGCATAGTCTTTATTGCAAAGTCACAATCTCCGCAGACTTCCTTAAGCTTTGCAAGCGGTATTCCCGGCTTCATTGTCAGCAGTTTTATTATCTCTTTCTGCTTACTTGCATTATTCTTTATCTCTATGCTTGCAGCTTCATTCAGATAGAGAAGCTTCTCAGTCTTCTTTCCTATCTTATTTCCTATTAACTGATGCTTTCTTGCAACTCCTGTGTCCAGTAATTTTTTTATATAATAGTCTATTTTACGATCGCTAAAATATGCCTTGATGTCCTGAAGCTTTGCATTTCCCCCGTTTGTCTCAAGAAACTCGACTATTTCCACAATACTGTTGGAATTCAGATCAGCAACCTTTTCATAGATACCCTCATCTTCTGAAAGCTCTATACTATAGCTGCTTTTGGTTCTTACCGGAGAAGGCACTATTGCCTGTATAGCATCTATGTAGTAGCACAGATATTTTTCTTTCATCCACTGAGCCAGTTCTACAAACTCGGGAGACATCACAGGCTCATCATCCAGCATCCTTGCTATGGGCTTTACCCTTGAGACATTAAAATCTACACTGTCCTTCACATTCATGACGTAACCCTCAAGCTGCTTATTCCCCATACCAAAGGGTACAATTACCCTGCTTCCCACTGCAACCGATCTCTCCATATCCTTTGGAATCAGGTAGCTGTAAGTTCTATCCGTCTCTTTGCACTTGTTCGCAACAATAACCTCAGCAAATAAATTTTTATCCATTCTGATCTCCCCAATAGCATATTGAAAAAGCGTACCACTACGTACGCTTTATATCTCTTATTCTATCAAGAATTATATCCGCAACCTCATGTTTATTCTTTAGCGGAATACTTTCTATGTTTCCTTCCCTGTCAATAAGCTTTACTATATTGGTATCGGCAGCAAATCCTGCCCCTGCTTCATTCAAATTGTTAGCTACAATAAAATCCAGGTTTTTCTTCCTTACCTTAAGAACTGCATTTTCCACAAGGTTTTCTGTCTCCATCGCAAAACCTACTATTATCTTATCATCTTTGATTTTCCCCAACTCATAAAGTATATCCGGGTTCTTTGTAAGCTTCAATTCCAGATCCAGAGAAGATTTTTTCACCTTCTGGCTGAAAGCAGCCGCCGGTGCATAGTCAGCTACAGCAGCGGCCTTTATCACAATATCACATTCAGGAAAAAGCTCCATTACGCGGCTTAGCATTTCCTTGGCTGATACTACATCATATCTTATTACTCCATGTGGTGTATCAAGGCTGGTTGGACCTGAGACGAGATAAACCCTCGCACCCCTCATTGCAGCCTGCCGAGCTATTGCATAGCCCATTTTCCCTGTGGAATGATTGGATATGAACCTTACAGGATCAATAGCCTCTCTCGTTGGTCCGGCAGTCACAAGAACTGTTTTACCGGCCATGTCCTGTTTAAGCTTTAATGCATCTATGATAGTCTTTTCAATCACAGCAGGATCAGCCATTTTGCCTTTACCCACATCACCGCAGGCCAGACGTCCTTCTTCAGGCGGAACTATGCAATACCCTAATTCTTTAAGAAGCTTAATATTCCTTTGAACCACAGGATTTTCATACATATTTGTATTCATTGCCGGAACAATTATAACCTGCGCCTTTGTTGCCATAACAGTAGTTGAAAGCATGTCATCAGCAATTCCTCCTGCAAGCTTTCCAATAATATTAGCGGTTGCAGGAGCAATTACAAGCACATTAGCCAGCTTTGCCAGTGATATATGCTCTATCTCCCAGTATTTAGGCGCGTCAAACATATCAACAGCCACCTGATTTAATGAAAGAGACTGAAATGTAAGCGGCGTGACAAATTTAGCAGCAGAAGCTGTCATTATAACGTGCACATCAGCATTCAACTTTTTTAGCCTGCTGACCAGCTCGCATGCTTTATATGCAGCTATGCCTCCCGACACCCCGAGAACTATATTCTTTCCTTCAAGCATTTTACTCTCCTATATGTTTTGGCCCGTTTCCTCCGACTATTTTTCCGGCTTGTTTCTCTCAAACATAATCTTATTTTCGTTAATTTCATTTATTGCTATTGTCACCGGCTTATTTGAATCAATCTTTGTAAGCTTAGGCTGTCCGTCTACCAACTGTCTTGCCCTTTTCGACACAGCAACCACAAGGGTATACTTGCTGTCAACTTTCTCCATTAATGATGATAAAGTAGGGTATATCATATATTATTCCTCCTTGAAATTCTCAAAGTCAGTATTACACCTTTTGACCCTGTATTTTTCTGCAGTGAGTATGCAATTGATTTTTGCTGCTGCATCCCTTAATTCATCGTTCACTACCACATAATCATAGTTATTGGCATAGCTTACCTCCCCGTAAGCATTCTTCATCCTTTTACAAATGTCCTGTTCTGTCTCAGTACCTCGTCCCTCTATCCTTTTTTTCAATTCTTCAAAGGAAGGAGGCATTATGAAAACAAATACAGCTTCGGGAAAAATTTGTTTTACTTTCAGCCCCCCTTGGACATCTATTTCCAGTATTACGTTTTTTCCTTCTTCCAGTTTATCCATTACATATTTCTTTGGAGTTCCATAATAGTTATCATGAACCTTTGCATATTCTATGAACTCTCCATTTTCAATCATTCTGACAAACTCATCCTTGTCCTTGAAAAAGTAATTAACTCCTTCAACTTCTCCATTCCTCGGCTTCCTTGTCGTTGCTGAAACAGAAAGTTCCAGGTTATTGCTGCAACTGCAAAGGAGTTCCTTGCATATAGTGCCCTTGCCTGCACCGGAAGGCCCTGATATAACAATAAGCAGACCCTTGCTCTTCATATTCCCCTCCGCTATTTTATTCCTCTGCAATGATTTCTTCGTTGTCTTCCTCTTCACGGTCAATAAGCCTATGCGCTACAGTTTCCGGCTGTACCGCAGATAGAATTATATGGTCGCTGTCTGTTATTATTACAGCTCTCGTTCTTCTGCCGTATGTAGCATCAATCAGCATACCCCTTTCCCTTGCCTCCTGAATTATCCTCTTTATTGGTGCTGACTCTGGGCTGACTATTGCAACCAGTCTGTTGGCTGATACGATGTTTCCAAATCCGATATTTATTAGTTTTATACCCATAATAAACCTCCAGTTATTCAATATTTTGCACTTGTTCTCTTATCTTTTCAATTTCAGTCTTAATGCCTATAACGTTGTTTACTATTCCTAAATCGGTAACCTTCGAGCCTATTGTATTAACTTCTCTGTTCATTTCCTGTATTATAAAGTCCAGCTTTTTGCCTACAGAGCCATTGAAATTCAGTGCTTTGCGAAGCTCTTCCATATGACTTTCAAGCCTTACCAGCTCTTCGTCTATACTTGATTTGTCAGCAAACAACGCTACTTCCGTCAGAAGTCTGTTCTCATCAATAGGTATATCCTGTGTAAGCTCTTTAATTCTATCATATAGCTTATTCTTGTATTCATCAACTATACTGGATGATTTTCCCTTTATATTTTCTACTAAACCTTTTACATTCACAAGTTTTTCAAGAAGGTCATTCTTAAGTCGTTCACCCTCCCGCTTTCTCATTTCAACCAGTGCATTAAAAGCGGTTTCCAGTGCTTTCCTAAGTATGAGCCAAAGCTCTTCCATATCCTGCTCAACAGTCTCCATAGCCATTATATCAGGGAACCTTGTAAGCAGTGATAAACTAATATCATCCTTTATAGCAAACATCTCTTTGAGAACTTTTAACGAATCCACATAAGCCTTTGCGAGATTTGTATCCAGCTTAACCTGCGAGCTCTGTCCAAACGTGCTGTAGTTTATGTATACATCGACTTTTCCTCTGCTTATCTTCTCATTTACGAATTCCCTTACCTTCTCTTCCAGTATCGACATGGCTCTTGGCATTCTAACCGACACATCGCTGTACCTATGGTTTACAGACCTTACATCAACGGAAAAAGTGCTTGCACCTTGGCTGAATTCTCCCCTTCCAAAGCCCGTCATGCTTTTTATCAATTCCATCATCCTTCCGTCTTTCATTATTTATGTATTATATCATATAAATATATTTATAAACATATATTAGGTAAAATTTTTTATTTTTTTTGATTTGCTTAATATATCTCCAATTTACTGTATAATTCATAAATTATCGGTTCATGCATTTTGCCACAATAAAGGAGTTAATGTAATTATAGTAAATAAGCAATTCTAGTGCTTTTTAACACAACTGAATTCCTATATTAGAGTGTTAAAAATGCACTTCATCTGTCTAGTGCCTCGCTCGCTCTGGAAGTGATATACTTTACGAGGCGCTATGTGATATAATATTAAAAGGCTTTAATACAAAGGAAGTGCATATTATGCCATTTGATGGTTCAGTTGTTTACTCTGTTGTCCATGAACTGAATGACAAGCTGGTAAATGGAAAAATAGATAAAGTGTACCAGCCTGAAAAAGACGAACTAATAATAACTATCAGAAGCTATAGGGAAACCTACAAGCTGCTCTTAAGCGCCAGCTCCACCTATCCCAGGGTGCACCTTACAGAGGAAAATAAATCTAATCCTGCTGTTGCCCCCTCCTTTTGCATGCTGCTTAGAAAACATATTTTAGGAGGCCGTGTAATTTCCATCAGGCAACCTGAGTTTGAAAGGATAATCGAAATAGATATAGATTCTACAGATGAGCTTGGTTACAGTACTCACAAGACCCTTATTGCAGAAATAATGGGCCGTCATAGTAATATTATATTTATCGATAAGCCTACAAGTAAAATTATTGACAGTATAAAAAGGATCAGCTTTGAAATAAGCAGCGTACGTGAGATCCTCCCCGGCAAGGAATACAAGTATCCCCCCGCAAATTGTAAAGCAAACCCACTTAAAGCCTCGCGGGAGAGCTTTATTGAAGAGATTGCAGCAGTACCTGGCAGTATAAAAGCAGAAAAGTATCTTATAAATGCATATAATGGCATCAGCCCTATTGCTGCAAGAGATATCTGCTATAGAGCAGGAATAGACAGTGACACAGACTTAACGCAATGCAATGGAGAGCTTACCGGATGGCTTTATACTGCATTTTCAAAGTTGCAGGAAGGTTTGCAGCGTGCTTCCTTCAGTCCAAACATTGTATATAAAGATGGAAAGGCTTCTGATTTTTTCTGTTTTGAACTTGATATCTACAAAAACTACGATAGGCAGGATTTTCCCAGTATAAGTGAGACAGTTGAAAGGTTCTATAACGAAAAAGATTCAAAGGACAGAATGAAGCAAAAGGCTGGCGATATACATAAAATCGTCACTAATAGACTGGATCGCTGCTACAAGAAGCTTGAAATACTTAGTGGAGAGCTTCAAGAGGCTGCGGACTCCGAAAAGTATAAAATATATGGCGACCTTATCATGTCTAATATATACTATCTGAAAAAAGGAGAGGAAAAAGCAAGACTGCAAAACTATTACTCCCCCGAGGGTGAATACATTGAGATTCCTATGGATATACAGCTTTCTCCCACAGCAAACGCCCAAAGGTATTACAAGCACTATAATAAATCTAAAAATGCCATCATGAAGATTAATGTACAGCTTGAAGAAAATAAGCAGGAGATAATGTACCTCGAAACCCAGCTTGATAACCTGGAGAAATGTACGGAAGAACTTGAGCTTGAAGAAATCCGGAATGAGCTGGCTGAACAAGGCTATACAAAAGCAAGAAAAACAACTAAGAATAAGAAGATAAAAGCTTCAAAGCCCATGTGTTTTATATCCGAAGCAGGCTTTGAGATATATGTGGGAAAGAATAACGTACAAAATGACTACCTTACCCTGAAATTTGCAGTCAACCAGGATATATGGCTTCATACAAAGGATATTCCCGGTTCTCATGTGATAATAAAGACCGACGGTAAAAATGTGGACGATGCTACTCTTCGTGAAGCCGCCAACCTTGCTGCATTTTACAGCAAAGGCAGGATGTCCTCCAAAGTACCGGTAGACTATACACGGAGAAAGAATGTGAAAAAACCTAACGGTGCCAAGCCTGGAATGGTAATTTATGAAAATTACTCTACCATGTACATGACTCCTGATGAGGATAAAATTAACAATATGAAGAAATAATAGAGCTGTTGGCTTTGCCAACAGCTCTATTTTATATAAACATTTTTCTGTGCTTTATAGCATTATAAAGAAGTGTTATGGAACTTATCAACAGAACTACACTTAATATTATGAAAGCTATTGCCAGATTTTGTGTGAACTCATATGAAAAACCATATGACTGAGCCAGCTGGTTTATGAAGTCACCAAAGGTGCCTGAGCTCACAGTCAAAACTGCATTTCTTATCCATACAACTGAAACAAGTATTGCCATCGGAACTACTGCTACTCCTATGATAAGTCCATTCCTTACTCTTTTTTTTATACCCTTTAATCCCATAAATATAGGTACAACAAATATTAATGGAAGAATGAATGAAAAATACTGGGGTGCAAGTACAAAAAACAATACGCAGGTCAGCAAATAAGATTTCATTATAGTATTCAGCGGTTTAAGATTCCCCTTGAAATCATATATGGCAGCCCAACAATATTTCAGATAGTAATCTACTTTTTTTTCTTGTTTTATGTTTGAGTCCTTCATAAGCTCTCTCCCCTTGCTTTTCAAGCTTTCATAAGTATTATTAAGAGCTTCGGGTATCTCTAGATTTCTATAAATATCAATAATTCCTGTTATTTCTTTTTCAAACTTTTCTTTCTCTTTCCCTATATATACTTTATTTACTTTTTTATTCAAATCCTCCAGAACTACTACTAAGTCTTTTTCCATGTGTTACCTCCAAAAAAACCCCCACCATACAGTGGGGGTTATTTTTTTTACTGCTTGCTGTGCTTAAGTAGTGAGCTGAGGGAAATTGCTACTGTGCCCAGTATAATGCCCCAAGCTAAAACCATAAAAACTAATGCTCCACCTGACATTGTTATTCCCTCCTTACTTTCTTATAGATACTTGATTAGTCTGCAGTTCAACTGAATACTTATCTTTTATTGTCTTATACGCCTGAATGAAACCGAGAATCAATACGCCTACTACAACAAATCTCGCAGCCTGAACCCACGGCACAAGCACCGGAGTCTTAGCAACAAAGTCAGGAATCATCTTGAAATATCCTGCTTTAATGTAGTCTTTTGTTGACATTATAAGAAGTACTACAATTGATACTGGTGTCAAGAACTGTATGAATACTTTGTAGAACCAGCCTGGTATTTTCCAGTAGCTGCCCCTGTTTATTTCCTCCAGAGCATTCTTTCCGTTCAACCAGCCAACAACAATTGCTTCAAGTCCACCGAGTACAACGAGGAGGTAAACCCCTACCCAGTTATCAACCTCTGTGAAGTATGCCAAATCAGCAGTCTTTGTAAGAATTGGCTCAAGGCATACAGGAAGTCCTACCAGAATATAGAGGAAGAACACTACTAAGGATGCTTTCTTCTTCGCCATGCCGAAGCTTTCTTCAAGCAGTGCAACTAAATAGTTATACATAGCAACAGCGGAAGTTATACCTGCAAAAGCAAGGAGCAGGAACCAGAAGGCTCCGAATATCTGACCACCGGACATTTCTCTGAATATATTCGGCAGTGATATGAAAGAGAGTCCAACCCCTGCGCCGAGTCCTGCTTCTCCGAGGTATGTATAAGCTATCGGAATAGCTATTGTACCACCAAGTATAACTTCTGCCAACTCATTAAGGGAAACTGTAGCAATACCTGATAATACTATATCATCGTCAGGCTTCAGATATGAAGCGTAGTTACAGATGATACCCATACCAAGTGACAGAGTGAAGAATATCTGACCTGCTGCAGCAAGTGCTGATCCCCAGTTTAATGCATCCCATCTTGGTGACCATATAAAGTTCAAGCCTGCTATAGGTGACCAATCAGGATTTACCGGTGAACCAAGAGTAAGGGTTCTTATTATAAGTATTGCACCAAACACATAAATAGTAGGCATCATGAACTTAGCGAGAGTTTCTATTCCCTTCTGGATACCGCCGGATACTGCCAGATACAGTATCGCAAGAGCTATTATCCAGAATGTGAATACAAGTCCAGGGGATTGTATATAGTTAACAAAGAATTCACCTGTGCTTACTGCCTTATCCATATACCCGCCCGTTACAGACAAGAAAGCATATCCAAGTGTCCAGCCGATTATATGGTTGTAGTAGCTGTTAACAAGTACTGTAACACCAAGTGCAATGGCACCTGCTATACCTCCAAGTATAGCTGCAGTCTTTGGCTTAACGCCTTCTCTAGCTTGCAGATAAATCATTGGGCCTAAGCTTCCATGACCATACTTGCCACCGTACCGTCCAAGATTCCACTCAACAAACATTAAAGGAATACCCATAAGAATAAGTGCACCAAAATAAGGAATCATGAACGCACCGCCGCCGTTTTTGGCTGCCTGGTAAGGATACCTCCAGAAGTTACCCAGACCAACTGCGTTACCAGCCATCGCCAGTATAAGACCTAGCTTGCTTCCCCAGTTCTCTCTTTTTTCTGCCATTAATTAAACCTCCTTTAATTGTATTCATTATTATAATACATTGATTTTTCAAATAATTCAATATTTACTATAAATTTATTGTAATACATTATTTTATTACTTTCTCAATGTAATGCATTCATTTCCCTTATCTCCCAGACTTTCATTGATTTTTCAAGTAGTATAAAATTTCATTATAAAAAATATTTATGCAAAAAAAATAAAAAAATGTACCATTTAAACACTATTTCAAGCTTCTGCTTCCAGGTTTATATGGAACCGAACCGGATTTGCACAATGGACATTCCTCCGGCCCGAAGGTATTAATATCTATTTTTATTGCACTCTTAAATGGTACATCGAATGATGACCTGCTGCCGCTTCTGTCAATTACACCGGCAACGCCCACCACTTCTCCCCCTGCCGAGCGCACCACATCAATTACTTCTTTTACTGATCCTCCGGTAGTAATTACATCCTCCACCACCAATACTTTTGAGCCGTGTTTTATTTCAAAGCCCCGTCTTAAAGTCATTACTCCTTTTTCTCTCTCTGCAAAAAGCGCACTTACCTCAAGCTGCCTGGCTACTTCATAAGCCAATATTATACCACCTACAGCAGGACCGATTACTATATCTATATCATAACCATCATATTTCTCTGCCAGATCCTTTGATATTTCCGCACTGATATCAGGATGCTGGAAAATTTTTGCACACTGTATATATCTGTTGCTGTGCTTACCGGAGGTAAGTAAGAAATGTCCTGACTGCAGCGCTCCTGTCTTTTCCAGTATTTCATTCATCCTCTTTTTATTGAGCATTTGTTATCTCCTCTACTTTTTTATATTCCCCTTTAACTCATTTATATTATCAAATTTGTTTTTTATGAGATAATCTTTGATTCCCTCCAGTATTTCCAACGGGGCATATGGGTTTACGAAGTTTGCTGTTCCTATGGCTACAGCATCCGCACCTGCCAGAATAAATTCCACTGCATCCTGAAAGCAGCTTATGCCGCCCATTCCAATTATCGGTATACTTACAACCTGTGCTGCCTGCCATATCATTCTTACAGCCACAGGTTTCACGGCAGGGCCTGAAAGACCTCCCACCGTATTTGCCAATACAGGCTTTCTGGTGTTAATATCTATTGCCATTCCCAGCAGTGTATTGATCAGGGATATAGCATCTGCTCCGCCCTCTTCTGCAGCCACTGCAATTTCCTTTATGTCAGTAACATTTGGTGACAGTTTTACTATCAAAGGAACTTTGCAGTGATCCTTCACACTTTTGGTTATATTGTGCACCGAATCACATTTTGTTCCAAAAGCAACTCCGCCTTCCTTCACGTTGGGGCAGGATATATTCAGCTCAATTCCATCCACAAGGCTGCCCAATAGCTCCGCCATTTCGCAGTACTCTTCCACAGTATTGCCTGCAATATTTGCTATTACTGCCACATCATACCGTCGCAAGAATGGAAGCTCCTTCTCTATGAAATATTTCACCCCTGGATTCTGTAAACCTACACTGTTCAACATGCCGGCCGGAGTCTCAGCTATCCTTGGGGGTTTATTGCCTTCTCTGGGCTCCAAGGTAAGCCCTTTTACCACTATCCCTCCAAGCTTGCTTAAATCATAGAACTTTGCATATTCCCTGCCGAAGCCGAAGGTTCCCGAAGCTGTAATCACCGGATTCTTGAGTTTAATTCCTGCCAAATCCACTCTCATATCAGTCATTGAAATCCACCTCCCCAGCCTCAAATACAGGTCCGTCTGTACATGCCTTCTTATAATGCCACGCATCCCCCTCTTTTATCCTGCAAGCACAGACAAGACACGCCCCAATACCGCAGCCCATCCTTTCCTCTATAGACACATAGCATTGTACCAAGTTGCTTTCACAAAGTTCCTTGACTTTTTTCATCATAAGCTTTGGTCCGCAGGTATATACTATGTCATATTTTGCTATACCCTTAATAATATCTGTTACATAGCCCTTGCTTCCTGCACTTCCGTCCTCTGTAGCGACAAACAGCTCGTTGCAAACTGACTTGAAGTCAGCAAGCTTAAAAGTACTGCTTTTAAAGCCTAAATAAGCATCACAGGAATCTATGCTTGAGGCTAGCTCCAGCAAAGGGGCTACACCCATGCCGCCGCCTGCCACAGCACATTTCTTGCCGTGAAACACCGGAAAACCATTTCCTAAAGGTCCCATTACGTCTATTTCTTCACCTGGCCTGAGGTCAGACATTTCTTTTGTCCCTCTCCCAATAGCCTGATAAATCATTGACATGCAGCCCTTATCCCTATATACTCTGCTTATGCTTATCGGCCTTCTTAAAAGCGGATCAAGCCCTTTGTTTGTCTTTATATGCAGGAATTGTCCCGGCTTAGCCACCTCAGCTATTTCCGGACATTCTATTACTATTTCATATATATTCTGAGTAAGCCCCTTATTCTCTACTACTTTGCATATACTGCGCACAGCCTTTTCAACCCCTACCATGCAATTTTCCCTGCTTTCATAAGTTCTTTATTTATATCATCCCTCATAGCTATTGCCGCCTCTCTTGCAGCGAGTCCAAATTCCTTATCACTAAATTTCTCCCTATATCCCTCGTTCATATAAGCTGCAATTATGCCCCTGGAGGAATTAACAACCGCACCTAATCCATCTTTATTGAAGCATACTGCCGCATCCTCTGCCGTTCCCCCTTGCGCTCCATACCCAGGCACCAGGAAGTATACCTTCTTCATTAGCTCTCTTAATCTCAGTCCATCCCCTTTAAAGGTTGCTCCCACAACCGCCCCTATAGCGCTGTAGCCATATTTGCCCGTAAGGCCCTCCCCCAGCTTTACTACCAGTTCTGCTACATGTTCATATATTTTCCTGCCCCCTGACTCCAGATCCTGTATATCCACAGAAGACTTATTTGAGGTTTTCACCAGCACATAAAGTCCTTTGCCGTTCTTTTCACAATTCTTTATAAACGGCATTATTGAGTCAGTACCAAGGTATGGATTTACAGTTATACAATCAGTTTCCACCGACCAATCATTATTGCCAAGGTAAAAATCCGAGTAAGCCTCTGCTGTAGAGCCTATATCGCTCCTTTTTACATCTCCTATAACCAGCAGTCCTTTTTCTCTCGCATATTCACAAGTTTTTATATAGCATTCAAACCCTGCTGTGCCATACTGCTCATAAAAGGCTATCTGTGGCTTTACAGCAGGCACTATGTCATATACATTGTCAATTATCTCTTTGTTGAAGCTTAAAAATGCCTCGGCAATAAGCTTCGCATTTCTGTCTGCAGGCATTCCTCCGCCTGCTTCATCCGAAATATACTTCGGTACATAGCTAAGCCTTGGGTCCAGACCCACTACGGTATGATTATGGCATTTTATAACTTTTTCAATCAGTTTGTCTGTGAACATATAAATCCCTCCAGTAGGTGAATTTTAACTTATAGAACATCTCAGTTAAAATCACCGTTTTTACTTGTTATTATTTGTTATTTATATTTTTTCATATATTACTTTCCCATTAAATATTGTGTACACTACATCTCCCGTATAAGTTCTTCCGTGGAAGGGGGTGTTTTTACCCTTTGATAAGAAGTTCTCCTTGTCAACTGTAACTTTTCTTGATGTGTCAACTATAGTAAGATCGGCAGGCATCCCCTTGCCTATTGTTCCTGTTTTTAACTTCAGGAGCTTTGAAGGGCTGCTGCTCATTTTGCCGGCTAATTCCTTAAGCGTGAGAACTCCAGCTTTTACAAGCTCTGTATAACATACTGAAAATGCAGTTTCTATCCCTGATATTCCAAAGGCAGAGCTATAAAAATCTTCTCCTTTTTCATCTTTATGATGAGGAGCATGGTCTGTTGCTATTACATCAATAGTGCCATCTTTAATAGCAGCCTTCAAAGCTTCAACATCCCCGGCAGTTCTTAGCGGGGGATTCACCTTGCAGTCAGTGAAGCCCTTAGTTATTATGTCTTCAGTCAGCCCTATATGGTGTGGAGTAACTTCACAGCTTACCTTGACCCCCCTGTGCTTTGCCGCTCTTATTATTTCTACAGCCTTGGCAGTGCTGACATGGGCTATGTGTATCCAGGAGTCAGTCTCTTCAGCAATCATGACATCCCTCATTATATTCAGTTCCTCTGAAAGTGGGTGTATCCCTGTAATTCCTAGCTGTTCTGCTTTTTTACCATAGTTTATCACCCCACCTTTTGCTAAGCTTAGTTCCTCGCAATGATCGATTATCAGCCAATCATTTGCCTTAGCTGCAAGAAGCGCTTCCCTCATGAATGCCGCTTCTGCAACCGGCTTACCGTCATCAGAAAATGCAGCAGCACCCATTTCCTTAAGTTTTTTCATATCTGTAAGCTCAAGGCTCTTCTGCTCTTTGGATATTGCTGCAATCGGGTATACATTTATTGCCGCATCTTTCTTAATAATATCCTTCAACTTGCGTAATGAACTATCATCATCTATTACCGGCTTTGTATTTGGCATACAGCATACGGTTGTATACCCTCCCTTTGCTGCCGCTCTTGTACCCGAATATACCGTCTCCTTATACTCAAAACCCGGCTCCCTCAGGTGAGTATGCATGTCTACAAAACCAGGAAGTACAGAAAGTCCATCTGCATCTATTACTCTGTCAGCTTCCGATTTAATTACCGGCTCTATCTGCTTTATAATTCCGTCTTCAATAAATATGTCATTGATTCCTTCATAGTCATAAGCCGGATTAACGATACTGCAATGCTTTATAAGAAGTCTCATACGATTACCTCCTCGTAGGTGATTTAGAAATCAGCTAATTTTTTTCAATAAAAAAGAGTAGCAAAAGTATACTACTCTTATTCTCCTAACAATACTCCATCCATATCATCCGACTCCTTGACATTGACTATAACCATCTCACTTCTTGCGGTAGGAACGTTCTTTCCTACATAATCAGCTCTAATAGGCAGCTCCCTGTGCCCCCTGTCAATAAGAACAGCCAATTGTATGCTAAGCGGTCTTCCGATATCCACAATGGCATCCATTGCTGCCCTCACTGTTCTGCCCGTATAAAGCACATCATCCACAAGTATCACCTTCTTGCCGGTAATGTCAAAGCTAATATCCGTAGTGCTCACATACACCATATCCTTTATATGCTTTGTATCATCCCTATAGCCTGCAATATCAATAGAACCAACCGTCAGCTCATTGCCCTCGATATCTCTTATTTTCTGACAAAGTCTTTTTGCAAGAGTAATTCCCCTTGTTTTAATGCCAAGCAGAACCAGGTCTTCAACACCTTTATTTCTTTCTATTATTTCATGAGATATTCTAGTAAGTACCCTATCCAATGCTTTTTCATCCATTATCTCGGTCTTAATCTTCATTATGAGTCCTCCGTATTTTATTTATTCCGAAAATACAAAAAATCTACCGTGAGGCAGATTAAAGGCATATTGTTATGAATCCTTTCATGCCTCACTGGACAAGTTTAAAGGCTCGTTTTTATAAATCTTACCATAGTACATATAATTTGTCTATAGGCTTTTGCTCCTTAAAACCCTTAATATTTTCTCAAAATAGTCTGGAAGAGGAGCTTCAAATTCTACATATTCTTTACTTGCAGGATGTATAAACCCTAATACCCTGGCATGCAGCAACTGTCCATTTGTCAGAAAGTGCTGCTTATTGTAGCCATATACAATGTCCCCTGCAACAGGGTGCCCCAAATATGCCATGTGTACCCTGATCTGATGGGTTCTGCCTGTCTCAAGCACTGCTTCTATCAAGGTATGGTTCTCAAAACGCTCAAGTACCTTGTAATTGGTAACGGCCTTTTTGCCGTTAATGCTTACAACTGCCATCTGCTTTCTTTCCTTGGGATTCCTGGCGATAAGGGTTTCTACCCTACCGCTGTCATTTTTCAATCTGCCTTCAAGAAGAGCAATGTATCTTCTGGTGATTGTGTGTTCCTTGAACTGCTCGGAAAGCTTAAGATGAGCCTCATTGGTCTTGGCTATTACAATTATTCCCGAAGTATCTTTATCTATTCTATGTACTATTCCCGGTCTCATCACACCGTTTATTCCGGTTAGGCTGTTGCAGTCAGACAGACTGCCGCAATGCGAAAGCAGTGCATTCACCACAGTACCCGAATAATTTCCATGGGCTGGATGCACCACCATGCCCTGAGGTTTGTTTATAATAACAATGTCTTTATCCTCATATACTATGTCCAGTTCTATCTTTTGAGGCATAATCTCAAGAGGAACCGGATCAGGAATGATAGCTTGAACCTGATCCCCTTCACGGAGTTTAAGATTCGACTTTGCATTCTTCCCGTTTACCTTACAGTTCCCCTCATCAATAAGCTTCTGCATATATGTCCTTGAGTAGCCTTCTATTTTTTCAGACAGGAAGGAATCAAACCTTTTACCTGCCTCTTCATGCTCTATGCTAAATTCTCTGACCTCCACAAATATCACCTTACCTATATTGCCTTGCTTCGGAACGCATACAATGCGTTCCCCCACCTTACATCTATATCTTTATATCCTTATTAAATACGAGAATGAGACTAAGTAGTATAGCACCCGTTACTATTGCCGAATCTGCAACATTAAAAACCGGAGGAAATATACTAAAGGAAAAAAAGTCTATAACATACCCGAGTCTTATTCTGTCAATAAGATTGCCTATAGCCCCACCAAGTATAAGAGACAGGCATATTGTTACAGGAATACTTTTATTATGTAACTTGTAAATAGCAAATGCGACAAATACTGATATTACACTTTGGGTAATAATGAAAAACAAGGTATTGTTTTTGAACATTCCAAATGCAATGCCGTAGTTTTCCACATATATAAGTTGAAAAAATCTTTTAATTACTGTAATAGGTCCATTTGCCAGAGCTTTCACCAATGCATTCTTTGTAATCTGGTCGAGTACAATAACAACTGCTGCAATAAAAATTGAATACAATTTCATTCCCCCTTAAAAAACAAATAAATCTGCATTTATATGTTTTGCAATAAACATCTTACATTTCCATTCTAATATTGCAAAATCATATTCCTTGATTGTTATTGAATTCGCACAATGCCCAATGTGAATACTTTTGTGCGTTCAATATAGAATTATATCATAAAACTTTCTATTACTCCAGTTGCCTCTTATACTGTTCATTGCTGATTTGCTCAACATCTTCCACGTACCCTATAGCTTCATCATCTTTACCATATTCATTATCCGACATAATCACATTATACTCGTTTACTGCCTCCCAAGCATCCTCACCATCATACTCTACCTTGTCATCAATGGAATTATCCGTGAAAGACCTGCCAAAGGGCGGAAACAATACTTGTTCCTCTATCGGCCTTCCCTTTTCCTCATCCTGCACCTTCTGCTCCAAATCATTCTCGCAGTGGATACATAAGCGCGAGTATGGCCTTATCTCAAGTCTATCCTTATCGATTTCATTATGGCACTGCTCACATAAACCATAAGTACCTTCTGCTATCTTGTTTAGGGCAGCTTGAACCTCACTTAAAATAAACTTATCCCTTGTTCTGAACGAAAAGTTCTTCTCAGCTTCAAATGTCTCATTGCCCAGTTCTCCAGGATGGTTATCATAGGATGATAGCTCACCGCTCATTTCCTTTATAGATGCACCAAGACCCATCCCCTCATCCTCCAAAGAATCCTTCTTTTTTTCTTTCTCCTTATTTAAAAGCTCTTCATAATGCTTAAGATCTTTTTTCTCCATATATTTAGCCTCCTAAATATTATTATAAGTGGTCCTGAACTATCTTGACTATTTCTGCTATAAATCCTCCTATAAAGGGGAGATTTAAAAGAACTGCCTTCCTCATGAGGTAAAGTACTACTGCTCCAAGTATAGTAAAACCTACTGCTGTCCCAAAGCCCCTGGCTAAACCTCCTATGAAGTTGCTCAGCAGAAGAGTTTTAGGCTTAGTCATAATATTGACATAGTCTCCTATTTTTGCCTTTTCAAGCAGAAGTGCAATTTTCTCAACTCTACTTTCCAATTCCTCAACCTCAGTATTATCAATATCCATATAGATTCCTCCTGAAGCTTCAAAAAAATTAAGTCATGAAATACTTCATGACTTTATATTATCAACATTTTTATATAAATATTCATTTCTTACGGGTATCACTAAAACACTCCTTCGTCGCTCTAAGCCTTTCATTAATTTTTCTGGAGCTTTAAAGACTATTTCCCTCTATTTGCTCTTATATATCCTTCAAGGTTGCATTAAGCGCTTCAAGTTCAGACTCCAAAAGTGTCCTGAACCTCGTCTTAAAGACCTGAACTTCCTTTTTCAATTCTTCAAATTCCCTATTAACCTTCAACACGTTATTGTTTGCTTCCCCGACAATCTTTCTGCCTTGCTCCTCAGACTCTTTTATTATCATCTCCGCTTTTTTCCTGGAATTTGCAACTATGTCCTCAGCGGTTGTCTGAGCTATTAAAAGAGTACTTTGAAGCGATTTTTCCATGTTGTTATAGCTTTCAATTCTTTCATCGTCAATAGCTATTCTATCCTTTAGCTCTCCATTCTCTCTATATATCCTCTCATAATCCGATATAACCTTATCCAGAAATTCGTCAACTTCGTCTTCCTTATATCCTCTGAATGCCTTTTTAAATTCCTTATTACGTATATCCATTGGAGTAATCATATTCCCTCAACCTCCGCTACAGGTATTTCTTAATTAAGATTTTTACCCTATCCTTCTTAGTTGCTCCAGTTACTTCTTCAAGCACTATCCTGCCTTTGCCCCTTACAGATATTACATCTTCCTTTTTCATTTCCTTTGAAGAGCTATCAGTGTCTTCCCAGTTTACCTTTACTTTCCCGCTTTTCACTATTTCCACCGCTTTAGCCCTGGAAACCCCATAGCCGGTTGCTATCAAGCTGTCCAACCTAAGAGATGCAACAGTCGATGATATTATCTTTACATTTTCCTCTTTTTTGTGTGCCTCATTTGTTTCCGACACACTGACCGACACATTGCCAACCTTATTAATATTATACAGCAAATACTTAGAAATATCAGACATACAAGCTACATATGCCCTCTCATCATCTAAAATAATGTCTCCAACCTTTTCCCTTTTTATTCCACACCCTAAGATACTTCCAAGAAAGTCCCTATGTGTAAGCTTTTTGCTGCTTTTACTCCAGGTAATTGAAAGTATCGAAATAGGAATATCTTCTTCTGTTATCTCATAATTCTCATCATAGATTATGCATACAGCTCTTTCACTTTGTTCTATGCCTCCAAAAAAACCGTAACAGATGTTCTTATTCATATCCAGTATATCATGTGCAATTTTTTGCTGTCTGGGATCCAAAAAATTACTGTGTTTTGCGGTATACCCTGATATACAAGTCTTAGTATATTCCAGAAGTTCATTCGCCAGAACCTTGTCTTCATATTCCTTATACCTGTCCAATACAAGCCTATTATCCTTCACAGTGCTGCTCCTTACAAGAACGTGTATATGAGTGTAAGTAATAAAGGCTTCACTATGTAGTATAGAAATAATAATGATATTATCGGTGAAAAATCAATCATGCCTACATTTAGCCTAAGCCTCTCTGCAAGCTTCTTGAAAGGTTCAAGCACTGGGTCTGTCAATTGGTATATCAGCATTATAAACTTATTGTCCGGATTAATATGGAACCATGACAAAAATACTCTTATTAGTATCATATAGTTCAGAAACTCAAAAAAATATGATACAGTCGTTGCTAAAATTAGTTTCATCTCACCACTCACATTCTATAATTACTAAATTACTTAAGCCAGCTAAAAATGCCTTCCAGATCGAAATCTTCATCACCAATAGAGTTTTTAATGTTGCCCATTACATCAACATTAGATGGAGCAACTAATACTATGCCGTTTGAAACCTTCTGTATAGTACCATCCAGTGCATACACAGCACCGCTTATAAAGTCAACCATTCTTTTGGCAACTTCCTTATCCATTTCTTCAAAATTTATAATTATAGGCTTTTTACTTTTAAGATCATCGCAAATGGACTGAACTTCATCATAGGAAGTAGGCTCTGCCAACACCACCTTCATTGGTGAAGATGCACTATGTATGTTCACTACATTATTCTTCTTATGTACACTTGTAGTTACTGCTTCTATCTGCGGTTTTGAAACCGCTTCAACCGTTTCATTTTCTTCTTCAGCCGCTTCTCCTATTCCCATGAAATAAAGTACCTTGTTTAAAATGTTGGACTCCATTACTATACCTCCTATTTTAATTTATTAAATATTATAGTTTCTAGCTCCGAAAATGCCAGTACCAATTCTTACCATATTTGAGCCTTCTTCAATTGCCAATTTATAGTCATTTGTCATTCCCATAGATAAGTATTTCATTTCAACATTAGGAATATCACCTTTTGCCAGCATGTCGAACTTTTCCTTAAGCTTTCTGAATACAGGTCTTGCAAGCTCTTTTTCCTCGTAGTACGGAGCAATGGTCATAAGCCCTTTTACCCTGATACCTGAAAGCTTAGACACCTGCTTCACAAAACCGTCAATTTCCTCATAATCTATACCAAACTTAGTATCCTCCCGCGCTACGTTCACCTGTACAAGTATATTCTTTACAAGCCCAGCCTTTTCTGCCCTTCTGCTTATCTCCTCTGCAAGGCTTATGCTGTCAACAGAATGAATAAGTGCCACTTTATCTATTATATATTTTACTTTGTTGGTTTGTAAATGCCCTATTAGGTGCCAACTTACATTTTCCTCAATATTTTCGTACTTAGTCATTATTTCTTGCACTTTATTCTCACCAATGTTTTGTACTCCATTCTCTATAGCATAATTGATACGGTCTGCGTCTATTGTTTTAGTCACCGCAACTATTGTAACACTGTCCGGGTCTCTGCCTTCTTTTATGCAAATATCCCTTATACCCTGGGATATAGTCTTTATATTGTCTCTAATCTGGTGCAAAATAAAACTCCTCCTATATTTTATCGGTTAAAACCTGATTCTCCTTAACCCTATTGGTTGTAGTAATTACTTCATCAAATATCTTTAAGGAGTCATAAACCTGATTGAAATCCGAATCTTTTTTATCGAGGTTCCTAACAATATATCTGTCCCCAGCTTGAGTCATAACTGCAACAGGTATAAATTTGACCATTCCTTTTTTCAAAGCATACACACCTTTAATGTTGTCTTTAACCACTATTGCTTTAGCCGGAACTGTGAAGCCTTCATTATAATCCTTAATAATGTCCATCTCGGCAATTCTTTTCTTATAAAAGTCATTTACATATTCATTGATCTTTACTGTCAGCAGGCATATATCCCCATCCGGCTGCGATACTTCATAAATCTCGCCGTTAACCTCCACATTCCCAAACTCACCGAACCTGAGCATGATTTTTTTTCCCACTTTCAAGCCCTCTGTCTGTTTCGCACTTATCAAACTGCAGGTATACCACTCAAAATTATCAACTAACTTGATGCCGGCTGAAGCATCTTTATTTTTGTCCTGTTTCTTGCCGTTTTGAGAATTTATTATTTCCTTGATATTGCTGATCTTGAAATTCTTTGTATTTAAAGGGCTCAGTATTTGCTCATAGCCATCCACGCTATAGCTTACAACACCGGAAGACTGAGCATATATGACATCTATACTGTTATTGTATATTCCTTCAAGAGTAGCCTTTTCCTTCTGAAGCTGTTCCAGATTCTTTCCGAAAAAGCTTCCGCTTCCATATATCAAGGTTTTTTTGTACAGATTGGCAGCCAGATCATTTTTAACAGTATCAAACTTTTCAAAGTCTCCGGACTTGGAAATATTCTTAAGTTCAGTCACTCTTTCATTTATCTTGCTCTCTATCTTCTCTTCATCCTGAGAGAAAAACCCGTTATTGATATCCGACTTCTCTATTTCTTGTATCCTGTCATCCAACTGCTTTATCTTTATAGCGATATTTTCATCAGCCTGATTGTTCTTTACTACCTCCAGTATTTCCTTTCCAGCCGAAACCCTGTCACCTTCGCCGACCTTATAGTTTATTTCTACACCTACCGGCAGCGTTGTAACGGATTCATTCCTTATAATCAATGCCTTTGTATGTATGGCATTTTCTATAGAATCATATTTTACTATTTCAGTCTCAATATTGAAAAATATAAATCTAATTAAATATGATAAACAAATAGCTAAAAACAATACAGGAAATATATAAACAGATGTCAGCTTACTCTTTTTTGCTTTCATAGTACTTGCGGCTCCTTGTCTGGTACAATAAAGCGATTTAAGTTTTGCATATTAACATAATAGTTTATATATTTCTCCATGAGTTCATATAATCCTGCAAAAATTAAACAAATTGTTTAATTAGTACTAGTTTCCTATTGGGATAGTACTTTAGATGTATATGTATTGAAAATACTGGGTATTTTGCATGTTAAAAATATGTTCTTGAAATTTCTGTTCTTTTGTGATATATTCAATAAGTGTCAGATATGATTTATTCATCTGGGTGTGGCGCAGCTTGGTAGCGCGCTTGAATGGGGTTCAAGAGGCCGGAAGTTCAAATCTTCTCACCCAGACCATTAAAGAAAAAACAAAAGTCCTACAGCCACAACGGTTCGTAGGACTTTTTTATTCTGTATAATTATAATATTCCGCTCTGCAATATCCCTTAAAATCGGTTAACATAAATGAATATGTGCTATGTGTTACTAACAAGTTACTGACACGGTTACTAACAAATTTTTTTCATAACGTAACTTGAATAACCACTTGAAAGTCATTCAAGTACGTTTATTTAAAAAAGAGGGAGTATTCCTACTCCCCATAAAGTTTAGCCCAAGTTTTAGCCCCAACAACTCCATCGGCAACTAATTCATTTGACCTCTGATAGTCTTTAACGGCTGCCTGGGTAATTGCTCCAAAATCTCCATCCTCTATAAGTTTGTATCCATGTTTATTAAGCATTGTTTGTAATGTCTTAACTTCTTCACCCTCCGTGCCTTTTTTAAGTATCTTAGTTATTGTAATTTTCTCTGCTTTCTCTATTTCAACATTCCAAAAACCTTCATTGCCAAATGCATCATTCCTGCCGTAGTTGCTTCTGCTTCGGCTTTTGTGATGCGCTTAGTCCTGTATCCCTCCGGAACAAGGTATCGACATACAAAGTCATATCCGTTAGCTTTAAGTTCCTTTGCTTTAGCTACAGTTAATGGGTTTGTAAAATCTATACCTTTCATTTATTCCACCTTCTCTTTTTTTGTGAAGAAGTAAGTGATAACCATTGTCGCGCAATTACTAAACAGTAAGAATATATCATTGTTTATAGCTCTGCCGGACACAACAACATATACTAATGTTGATACAACTAATATAGTAATTATACTTTTAACATCTATCAGTTTTGCTAATTTTTCCTTAAACATATTTATCCCTCCTTTACAATACCTTCCCTAGAACATAAGCGATAATGAATGTAATAACACACATTGCTATTTGTTCATACTTTTCAAGTGGTCTAATCTTCAAACGATCTAATGCCTCTATGAGTTTGTCTATGCTTTTTTTGAGTTCGGTAATTGTCTCTTTTAAGTATCCAATGTCTTTAGCTGAACCTGCATAGTTCTTTTCCAGCACATCAAGTTTAGTACTGTGAGCATTTAACCTGTCGTTGTGCAAGTCTAAAGTTCTTTAATCCTTTCGTGCCTTTCAGCGCATAACTCCATTTCTGTCATAGCCAACCGCCTCACTTTCGTCAATTTTATATATAAAATAAGAGTGCATACCTGTAGGTACACACTCTTATGAGTTAGGGAATAGGTTTACTTTATTTTGTTATTTTTCTTAAACACTTCGTATTTTTTGACGAAATACTCTGCTTTTTTAACCATTTGCAACTGTACTTCTCTTTCTCTGAGTTTCTTTTCTGCTGGGCTGTATTTGTCGTTTGCCCTTATCCCCTTGATCTTACTCTTTGCATCTGAAAAATCATTGGCCAATGAGTTGTATTCTTTGATTGCATACTTGATAGCCGACTGTAAGGCCTTTTGTTCATTCTCTGACAAGTGAGATATTGCTCTGTACTTTCCTGTTTCTTGGGCTTCACTCAATCTGTCATTTAGTTCTTTCCCATAGGTGTATAAATCATCTATTGACCTGTTGGAATATGCTGTGTCCGTGATAAAAGCTTTTACAACCGGATAGTTTGTATAATCCGTTGGCAATTCCATACCTTTTTTAATTGTATCCGGCAATCGCCAGAAGAAATCTCCTACTGAGCCGCCATAACCCTTCACAAGATAGTCGAGCTGCTTAGGGGATAGTTTATTAACTCCAGGTACATCCTTCAACACGTCGGCAATTCCAACCGCAGCCATACTGCTATTCTCGTTTTTTCTTAGATACGGAAATTTGAAGCTGTCTCCGTAACTTTCTATAGGCGTCTTGTTCCAACTCTTATTTCTCATAACCTCAAATGTCGGAGATGCAGCAGAAGGGACAAGCGGCACATCAAAGTTAGTTGTAAACCCATCTCTAATGTCTTTCCACATCTTTGGATCATCATTTTTTATACCGTCTAATATTATCTCTGGCAAAGCTCCAAAGAAGAAACCCCACCCATAGGGTTTCGGTATGGATAGAAAGTGTTGTGCTGTTTTTCTATTACCTAATGGAATGTTATAGAACAATGCTTTTCTCCATGCTGCCATACGTTTGTATTCGTCATTATCGTCATTGATGAAGTATAGAATCATAGTTGGCAAGGTTACATACAACATACCTCTTAGCAAGGTTCTGTATGGGTGTTCTTTGAATATCCTTATTTGTTTATCTATACCTTGTACGTTGCCATTGAAGAAAGCAGTTATCTTATTGTATTCTTTACCATAGTAACCATGTCTTGCAAAGTCCTGAGATAAATCCCTACTTAATGCAGTAGCTTCACTCTTACTGTAACCTTTTTCTACTGCCTTTCTATATTCTGCTACTCTTGGGCCTGCCTCAGACCACTCTACCGCATTTCTTATTTTATTTAGTGGAGTAAACAGCAACCTTGTTAAGTTCTCCTTTGTCGGTTTTTTAATTGCATCTTGGAGCTTGCCGATTAAGGTATACCCCAGTGCATCATCAAGTATGCCTTGTACCTGGGTTCTCTCATTTATTTGGAGATATTCAGTGCTACCACCGGACAGTACCCATTGTTTAAACCACTTATCTTTTTTAAATGCACTAGCATACCCGTTAATAATATCTATAGGGTTTATTCCTGCCTCCGAATTGATTAACGATGTTGAAGTATCTCTTGACATATTCTTCATTACAAAGTTTACTGTTGTTACTGCTCCGGCTTGGAGTACCTTTTTAGGTACGTTCAATATTCTGACTATGAAACTGCTTGCTTCTCTGTTGAGTCCTTTTATCGCCTTATAAAGTTCTGTTTCAAGTTGCATTAATATTGGTTTGCCATCTTTATAGTAAGTTGTTTCGTTGTCCCGTTCTCTGTAGTTTGCCCTGAACAGTGTAACCATTCTATCTAAGTCCATATTTTTAACATTTGTTTGTTGCTTTCTAGCTTCGAGATATGGAATTTGTGGATCATTAGGATTTTTACTTTTTCTATCATCAATTTCGTTTTGTATATCGTCCTGTAGCATACCTTGTAGAGTCTTTCCTATTTCTTCAACATTGAATGAAAAGCCCTTTACTCCAGAAGGTACAATTTCTACAATATCGCCAAAACCCTCAATGTTTTTAGCCATATCGTAAAGCATACCTTGTATCTGATTAGCTTCGGCAGCTCTCCTTACTAAGAAGGCGTTAAATATCATACTTTCAAGAGGATCAATTATTGTCTTGCCGGAACCTTTAGCCTGTTTAACAACCTTTTTAGACTGCCCCAAGGTTGAACCACTACCACCATAAACCGCCTCCACAGCCTCTTGTATCCTATAAAGAGGTACATGGTTAGGATTGTTTTTCTTCATTTCTTCAACCGCATCTTGGCTATACACTCCACTATCTACTAAAAGTTGCATTTCGTTGTCTTCCCACTCCCCAAGCTCGTTAAATGTATCCTGGAAATGGGGATATTTATTGTCTAAAGCTATCAATGTATTGTAGTAAGTTGAATACGTTTGTGGCATAACCATGTTTCTGTTATCATAGTCTATTGCCCTTCGTGCTACCATGTAAGCTCTGAAATCGTTAACCTCATTTTTGTTGATAGGTTTAAGTATCTCATTAAAAGACTTCCCTATAACCTTATTGTTAAGGTCGGTCTGTGCCATATTTATATTGCCTAGCACCTTGCCTTCAAAACCCCTATAATCTTTAACGGCAGTATTCAAAGTTTCTCCGTCATAGCCTACCTTCTCAGCTCTCTTTGCAACTCTACCAAATGGAGCGTATTCATCAATCCAAGCATCATATAACTTTTGCATCGTTCCCCTGAGTCCCGTTTTCTGTTTTGTAGCTTTTCTTGCTTCACCTACAGATATATCATTCTTAACCTTATCAACATCTGATAGATTGACAATCTTTAGTATGTCTATTCTTATGCTATTCAGTAGTACAAGCGTGTCCCTGTCAATTATAGATTCAAAATGTTGCATGAAATTTGGAGCTTGTATATTGGCTTGCATCGGATCTATTAAATACAACCTAACAAATTCTGCAATGCCTTCTGCTCTTACTTGTGCTTTAGTGTATGATTTTCTAGAAGCAGGTTTCCCCAATGCCATCAATTCAACTTTGAATTGCAAATCGTCTAGTCCAAATTTCTTATCTAAGTAATGCCCTACTTCGTGGCATATCGTTGGTAAGTCATTTGTAACCTTTGTGCGAATGACTTCTGGCAGCTCTTTAAAAATACCGTGTGCCTTTTGTCTGAACTTACCTGTCCTTATTGGAACGCTTATTGTTTTTTCTATTATTTCAACTATTTCATCGACTGTTTTTGCGCCATCCTTGCTGTTTAAGGTCGCAGTGTTATTTCCTTGTGGCATTTGTGGTCTTGTTCCTGTTAAAGATTGAACTGCGGAAGCTCCTGCCTTCATATTTTCGGGAGCTATAACATCAATTACTGGTCTGTATTCAGTTATCTTATTTATTACTCCTACTGCTTTTTCTCCTATAGGTATAAAGTATCTAGTATCGTATTGAATATATTCTGTATATACTCCATCCTCTTTTAGTTGATTTCTTGCGGCATATAAGTCACGTCCAATTAATTCAAGTCTCCAATATCCCGATACCTTGCGGCGTTCTATTGTCCAGCCGTTTGCAAGTCGTGCTTTAAATCCACCTTCTATAATCTGCTCCACCAATTCAGCTACATTTATTTCACCCTTTTGTCTCTGTGTATTAAGATTTCTAAGAGTAGCATCAATATGATTTGGATGGATTAATCTACCTAGAAGAATCCCTTTGTCTGTTGCTGTTCTTATTACTTTTACATTTTCCTGTGGTAGTCTACCCCAAATAGGAAGTATAGTTCCGGATATCATATACAATTTTCCCGTTTTGTATTCAGGCACTTTTGCTACGGCTTCATCCCATAGACCTTCTGCTTCGACAGTGTCAACTTTTTCCCAATTGCTCTCGTTGAACTCTTTAACAGACATCTTATTATCGTTTATTTGCCCGTATAGCCTGTATGCTTCATCCACCGAACCATATTCCGTGGTAATGTTGCCAGCTTTGTATACTGCCCTTATGTTTCCGGACTTGGAATTTCTATAAAATCCTACGAATGAATCATTATCGGGCCTATTATACTTTTTGAAAGGTACAGGATGATTTTTATGGTAAGCTTCAAGTTCACAATATTTAGTCTGCGCTTTTGATTTTTCATCCTCAAACACAACTTTTTCATCAAGTACAATTACCTTATCAGCCTTATAGTTTTCCAGACCTGTATCTAACATTCCTTTTTCAATAGCAGCTTCGGTTAGTGCCTCAAGTCGTTCTACAAAAGCATCAAATACATAGTTTTGTGTCGATGTATCAAGAGATAGTATTCTATTCAGGAACTTAGGCACATCTCTTAAGTCTGTGCTAGACTCGTTAATTTTGGCATATTCATCAAACATAGATTGCAAACCCATTTTATCAATGATTTTGTTCTTTTCAAGCCTGTCAACACAGTCCATAACGAGGTCTTTATAAAATAGTCTCAATGCATCACTGGCTAATGGCCCTTCTAGGTTATCAGAAGCCTTAAATAAACCTTGGCCTCCTGTCTGCCTTTGTCCCTTTGTTAATGCTCCTAATTGGTCTAACCTCCTTGCGATGGAGGAAATAAACCTCTTTTGCCCTTTGAGGTTAGTTGTTACAAGCCTGTATATTGGTGCAGAAGATTGATTAGTTCTATGCGTTCTGCCGAAGCCCTGGACTGCATTATCAGCTCTCCAACCTGCCTGAATTAAGTAATGCACTCTCCTTCGTTGGTTCTTTCTAGTTTTATCTGCGTGATAGCTCTTACCCGTGCCTCCAGCATCGGAGAATATAAGAATTTGCTTTTTATCATCCATGAACGCATCTGCATCGGCAGCTACATGTCTTGCACTTCTCTTTTCAAGCTGTGCTTTGCCGTTAACATTTACTATTCTCTGACTTCTTCCCGTTATCTCAGCAACTTTATCTGCTCCAAAAGTATTTAGGATGTATTCTAAGGGACCTTCAGGTACTTTTAATGAGCCTATTTTCTCCAGCAATTCTTGTTTCATTTTTAAGGCTTCCTGGTTTATAACTGGGTTCTCTTTTGAATCTACAACTATTCTTGATTTCTCATTGCCATTCTCATCAACATATGTTTCGTACTGCTCTGTTGGAAAACTCTTTTCAAGGTATTGAAGTAGAATATCTCTAGGTGTTAAATCTAAATCCTCTAGGGGAGCTTCTTCGTCTTGGAGCCTTGCAATTTGTCTATTTTGTGTTGCTTCATTAGTATTTACTAGTTGCAGTACTACTGCCCTGCCTTCGGCTAAATCCTTCTTTATTGCTTCTATAGCTGACGGCATTTGCATAGAGGTAAGTATCTGGTTGAAGAATCTTTGCTGTGCGCCCCAAAATGCGCCCATAGCATTCTTTTTAGCATTGCTATTTAGTGTCTTACCTGTTTCTTCATCAACTGCACCCGTAGCCCGTAATGCTTTACCTATGTTCTGTAACACTATTTGCCATGCTTCTGCCATAGAATCGTATATCTCAACTTGTTCATCGGTTAATTTATGTTCTAGTGTTTCATATTCAATGCCTTTGAAGCTCAATGTCCTTGCAAGGTAAACCCCCATAGCTTTCATATCTCTCGCTATGAGTTCCATAGCTGCAAGGCCACCTTGGGATATCTTATTAATAAAGTCATTCTTATTTGCAAAGTCTGTCCCTCTGCCCCACAATCCCAACCTATCCGCATAAGCAAGGTTAGCAACTTCTGTTGCTCCGGTTGCAGATACATAGACAACTCTTGCTTTTGGCAATCTCTTTTGAAGCTCTACCCCTGCTAATCCCCTGGCAGAAGGCTTTTTATTTCCCCTCTTTCCTTTGGTTGTTATGCTGTTTGCCATCATGTGCGATTCATCAAAAACTAAAACTCCGTCAAAGTCTTTACCCAACCAGTTAACTATCTGATCTAACCTGGAAGATTTGCTTCCTCTGGTTGTAAGTTCTCCACTACCGCTTACCTCCATATTAGTAGCAAGTGTATCATAAGGAGTAAATAATATTCCTTCCTTTGCAGCAATGTTTTGACCTAGCTTTGTTTTGCCCAAATAAAAAACATCATCGGCTTTACCGCCTAATGATGTCCAATCTCTTTTAGCATCATCGAATAGTTTTTCATTTTTAGATACCCATACAGCCTTTTTGCGCCCTTGTGCCATGTTGTCAAGTATTATGCCTGAAATTTGTCTGCCTTTTCCTACACCTGTA
>Ga0209467_1000446_pt1 | contig 59126 bp, 51 predicted proteins | sample Higcelwee11metaG_FD_187175 | JGI IMG/M metagenome (GOLD analysis project Ga0209467, IMG submission 187175) | Freshwater pond sediment microbial communities from the University of Edinburgh, under environmental carbon perturbations - High... | ecosystem: Environmental > Aquatic > Freshwater >... | reverse complement strand
TGTAGGTTCGAATCCTACTCGCGGAGCCAAAAAAGGCAGAAGTACTGGGAAGCGCTTCTGCCTTTCTTGTTTGAATGGCAGAACGGTACATCTGTGCAATGGTAGAGGATTCGGCTGTTATCCCGACTTGTCGGGATGCAGGTTCGAATCCTGTTCGCGGAGCCAAAAAAGGCAGAAGTACTGGGAAGCGCTTCTGCCTTTTTTGTTTTCGTACTACCGAACCATAATAGTATGATGCCGATGTCAGCAGAAGAAGCTGCGGAACCCTGCTATCTCTATATCCTGCACTCAGTATGTGGAGATCGATACTACACTGGCATATCATCTGATCCCGAGCGCCGTCTTGTATTCCATAACAGCAGGGAGCGTGGCTTTACGTCACGCTATCGTCCATGGAAACTGGTGTTCATGCGGCAGTATGCATCGCGCTCATCGGCACGGAAGGCCGAAATAACGGTCAAGAGCTGGAAAAGCCGGGTGATGATTGAAAATTTTATATCCGGGACAGTGGAGTTGTAGAGGCTGTTATCCCGACTTGTCGGGATGCAGGTTCGAATCCTGTTCGCGGACTTCATTTTCCATTCCGGAAGGAGGTTCCGAATGATCATACGTTTTTTTTATATATTGACGCTATATTGTTTCATATGCCGGCCGTCTCTTCCGGTCAGCAGTGATCCCCCTTGCCTGCCGTGCGTTTTTGACTTGAAACATGATAATCCTCACATACCGTGTTAAGCGATATTCTGCTTATCAGCAACAAACATAAAAAAGCAGCCGAGGCTATTTCCGAAAGGGTGCTTGTCGAAAGAGAGGCAAAAGAGGAAAAGAGTCCCGGATACCGGTTCATTGTCGCCATTTCGGGAGAGTCCGGCGCGGGTAAATCGGAGCTTGCCCACTCCCTTGCGCTTGTGCTGAAGAAAGAGGGGATAAGGGTTAAAATTCTGCATACCGACAACTACTACAGGGTGGAGCCGCAGAAGAGGCGCGAGGAGCGCGAGCGAAACAATTTCGAATCGGTCGGTCCCGACGAATACGATCATGCCTGGTTGCACCGTAATGTCGAGGATTTTCGCAAAGGCCGCAAGGCAAGTATGCCCTGTGTGGATATTATCACCGAAGAGGTCGATCTCCTGATTACCGATTTTTCCCCGATCGAACTGCTTATCGTTGACGGGCTTTACGCTATTTCGACAGATGGCATCGACCTCGGCGTCTACATCGATCTTACCTATTACGAGACAAAAAAAAACCAGAGGCTCAGAGGAAAGGAGTCAACCGACGAGCATCGATGGAAGGTGCTTGAAAAAGAACACCAGAGCGCGCTGAAGCTGAGACGTCTTGCCAATACCTTCGTCAGCAGGGAGTACAAGGTGCTTTTCTGCGACTGAGCGGGCAGCGCATTTCTCCAGGAAAGAAATTTACGTTTTTTTTGATGGTTTGGGCCTTTCCCGGCATATCTGACCGGACAATTTCTCAAACTGCCGCCGTATGCCGCAAAGTGACGATCATACTACGGTTTTGATTGCCGACGACAGCGAGCTCGTCCGGAAGACGGTTTCACGTATTATGAGCCGGCTCGGTTATCATCCGGTTACGGCATCAGGCGGGATCGAAGCCGTTTCGCTGCTGCAGTCATCTTCGTTCGACGCGCTTCTTCTCGATATCTCGATGCCGGAAAAAGGCGGTATCGATGTGCTGCGTTTCGTGATGGAGAACGGCTATGCTCTTCCGGTGATCATGATATCCGGATCCGGAGATATCGGTCAGGTGGTGCAGTGTCTGAAAATGGGTGCGTATGATTATCTGACCAAGCCAGTCGATGCCCATCGGCTGCAGATCGTTCTGAAAAACGCCTTTTCGGAATCCGCTCTCCGCCGGAAGGTTCGGTTGCTCTCGGCTGCAGTGGATCAGAGTCCCGTAGCGGTCGTCATTACCGATAACAGGGGGTATATCGAGTATGCAAATCCTTCGTTTACGGCTTTCCGGAATGCCCTGACTGGTTGTCGGCTTCAGGAAAATATTTTCGACGACGACGCACAGCCGGAAAATCTGTCGGTGAAATTCAGGAATGCCATCGTTTCAGGAAAGGTCTGGCAGGGTGATTACTGCAATCATAAGCGGAATGGGGAGCTTTCCTGGGAGCATGCCATTATCAGTCCTGTCGCCAGTCAGGGAGAGTCAGGATCCCATATTCTTGCCTTTATGCAGGATATTACGGAATCGAGAAAAAACCAGGAAGCCCTTCTGAAAAGCAATCGGCGATTCAGAGAACTGGCCGATCTTCTGCCTCAGCCGGTTTTTGAAACCGACGGCAAAGGTTTTATCACCTATTCAAACCGTGCGGGTTTCAGTACTTTCGGTTACAGCAGGAAAGATATGAAGCGGGGTATTCATGCCCTGCAGTTTTTTGCTCCCGAAGATAAAAGCCGCCTGATGCATGGCCTTCGGATGAAAAAAACCGCCGGGCCTCTCGGTACTCATGAATTTACGGTATTCAGGCGCGACGGAGCCGGATTTCCGGCACTTGTGTACACTGCGCCCATAACCGGCAGGAAGGGCTCCGGAGGGTTCAGGGGAATCGTGGTAGATATTACCGAACTGAAAGAGTCCGAAAGGATGCTTCGTGAAAACCGGAAAAAATATCTCGATCTTTTTCAGGCTATTCCGGACGCCATTATTGTGGCCGATGCCGAAAGCGGCGTTCTCGTCGAGTGGAACCGACAGGGGCAGTTTTTTTTCGGCTATACGCCCGAGGAGTTTTCCCGGCTGCATATCGGAGATCTTTATCCTGAACAGCTTCGAGAGGAAGCTGTGGCCTACTTTAAAAAAGCCTGCACCGGTCAGGCAGGAACGCTGGAAACCCAGATCGTGACGCGCCAGGGAATACGTATCGATGTTCATATCAGTTCAGCTGCGTTCACGACGGAGAACTTTCGATGTTTTGTAGGGATTTTCCGAGATATTACCCAGCAGAAGCGTTCCGACCGGCTTGTAAGTGAAAATATCCGGATGAAAAACGATTTTATTTCCACGGTATCGCATGAACTGCGTACGCCGCTTTTTTCAATTCTCGGATTTACCGGCACGCTTCTCCGGGAACAGGATGAACTTGATCGAGAGACAAGGATGGAGTTTATTTCGATCATTCACGATGAGAGCAAAAGGCTTTCCGCCCTGATCGAGGATGTTCTTATGATATCGAGAATCGATTCAGGTCGGGTCTCCTACAAAAAAAGCGAACTCGATCCGTCAATTACCGTTTCGGACGTATGCCGGAGCCTGAAAATCAGAGCGGATGAAAAAAACATAGATTTGCGCCTGAGGGTCTGTGCTCCGATGGAGCATATTTTTGCCGATCAGGACTCTCTGAAACAGGTCGCCATTAACATTATCGGCAATGCGCTGAAATTCACGCATTCGGGAGGGGTCGTTCAGGTTCGTTTGTCCTGCGATGCACAGTCGCTGCTTTTCAGCGTGGAGGATAACGGCCCAGGCATTCCTGCAGAGGATATCGAAAAAATATTCGAAAAATTTTTCAGGGTCGAACGTTCCGGAGAGGCTGTCGATGGAACAGGACTCGGGCTTTCCATCGTGAAGGAGATCGTCGCCGATCATGATGGAACGGTCGAGGTAAAAAGCATCCCGAACCAGAGTACGGTATTTCTTGTTCGATTGCCGTTATTGATGAAACCGTGAAGCAAGTAAACTGGAGCGCTCATGAAACCGCATACCTTACTTATCGTCGATGATTCTTCGAACATCAGGCGCCTTCTTGCCCATAACCTCGGAAGAAAGTTTACCGTTCTTACTGCAGAAAATGCGGTTGAAGCTCTCGATATTCTGGCTCGGGGCGAAAAAACGGATCTGCTGGTTGTCGATATCTCTATGCCAGGAATGGACGGTTTCTCGTTGACAGCTCTTATCAAGGGCAACCCCGAATACAAGGATATTCCTCTTGTCATGCTTACGGCGAAGGACGGCAGTGAAGATAGGGAAAAAGGGCTGCAGCTCGGAGCGGCCGATTACATTACAAAACCGTTCAGTCTTGATGAATTTGCCGAAAGGATCGAAGCCCTGCTCAAACGACACTGACAAATGAGGTTTGAATAAAAAGGAAAACAGAGGCATCGAACGTGGTGGCGATGCCTCTGTTTCTATGGCAATTACCTTGCGCTGCGTTCGTCGTAGGGCTCAAACAATGTCTTGTCTACGCCGCAGACCGGGCAAACCCAGTCATCCGGAATGTCTTCAAAAGCGGTTCCCGGTTCAACCCCGCCGTCGAGATCTCCTGCTTCAGGATCATAGACATAGCCGCACGGCACACATACCCATTTCTGCATATTGTTATCTCCGTTTATGTTTTTATTCTGGTTGTGAAACGTTCTTTACAGGGCGGTAAGGCAACCTCGTCGAGTACTCCGTAAACCGCCCTGCCGGAGAAATAACATTTCCGAAGCAGAAAAAAGTTCATGCTTCGCAGTATCAAAAAAGTTTTCATGAAAAGCGTGTCGTGCTGAAATATGAAGAGGTTGTATTTCCGGGTTTTGAAGAACGGTTTCGGGCGAGTATCTTTTCATGTTATTTTTTTTCAAGCTTGTTTCTCAGGGCGGGGTGCGATTCCCCACCGGCGGTATTCCGGAGGTATATCCGGAGAGCCCGCGAGCGCTTTCGCTGCGAGGCGGAAGGTCAGCAGATTTGGTGCAAAACCAAAGCCGACGGTCATAGTCCGGACGAAAGAGAAAGAGAACGCCGCTATGGTGTTCCTGCGCCCTGATTCATGCAATTATTAATTTCTTCAAGCCATGAATCAGATGCTTCCCGTACAATTGTTCAATCAGTCAACCCTCGTGGAAAAAGCGCTTGAAGCTCTTCGTAATGGGCAGGGAGTGCTTGTCGCCGATGATCCCGGACGCGAAAACGAAGCCGATCTTATTTTTCCGGCAGAATCGGTTACCGTTCCGCAAATGGCTTTACTCATCCGCGAGTGCAGCGGTATCGTATGCCTTTGCATGACCGACGAGAAGATCCGCTCTCTTGAGCTTCCCATGATGGTCGAAAACAATACGAGCGGTTTTCAGACAGCCTTTACAGTTTCCATCGAGGCGGCTGAAGGCGTTACGACCGGGGTTTCCGCTGCAGACCGGGTGACTACCGTCAGAGCTGCCGCTGCCGAAAACGCCAGGCCCTCCGATCTCCGCCATCCTGGACATATTTTTCCCTTGAGGGCAAGGTCCGGGGGGGTGCTCGAACGTCCCGGACATACGGAAGCTACGGTCGATCTCATGAGGCTTGCCGGCCTGAGCCCCGCAGGAGTGCTCTGCGAGCTGACCAACCCCGACGGCACCATGGCAGGCATGGAAGAGACCCTTGCATTTTCTGTCCAGCACGGATTTCCAGTACTCAGCATCGGGGATATTGTGGCTTACCGTAAAAGTTTGCTGCACACTGCGCATGGGGGTTGATCAGTGTGATGGTCCGCTTCGCGTGAACATCCGAGGGTTAAACCCATCCTCTCAGCTTCATGGCATCCGCAACCCGTTCGACGGCTAAGATGTATGCGCCGAGGCGGTTATGGACGTTGTATTTGCGGGCTGTTTCATTCACCTTCCGGAATGCGGTTTTCATCTTTTTTTCAAGTCGCCGGTGTACGTCTTCCTCCTCCCAGTAGTATCCGTAACTGTTCTGAACCATTTCAAAATAGGAGACCGTGACTCCTCCGGCATTGCAGAGCAAGTCGGGTATGACATGGATTCCTTTGCTGTAGAGGATTTTGTCGGCTTCGGGAGTGGCAGGGCCGTTGGCGAGTTCCGCAATAAGTATCGCTTTGATGTTTCCGGCGTTCGATCCGTTTATCACCGATTCCAGAGCAGCGGGGAAGAGTACGGCAACGTCGAGTTCAAGCAACTCTTCATTCGCTACAGGCAACGCTCCGGGAAAGCCGGTAACCGAACCGGTGGCTTGTTTGTGAGTCATCAGTTCCGCATGATCGAGGCCTTCCGGGTTATAAATACCGCCCTGTGAGTCCGATACGCAGACCACTCTCATCCCGAGGAGTTCGACGGCAAGTTTATGTGTGTTACTGCCGACATTGCCGTATCCCTGGATTGCGGCTTTCATTCCCGAGAGGTTCATCCCGAGGAGTTCTGCTGCCTCCCTTACGCAGTAGATTCCTCCTCGCGCAGTGGCGTCTCCTCTTCCGGCAGAGCCTCCAAGCTCAAGAGGTTTTCCGGTTACGACTCCGAACTCGTTGTTTCCCTGCATGAACGAATATTCATCGGCCATCCATGCCATAATCTGAGGAGTCGTGTACATGTCCGGCGCGGGAACGTCTTTTTCAAGGCCGAGCATGCGTCCGACCTGGCGGATATAGGCGCGCGAGAGGCGTTCGAGTTCGTCGTTTGACATGGATTTCGTATCGCAGATCACGCCACCTTTTCCTCCTCCGAGGGGAAGATCCATCACGGCTGTTTTCCAGGTCATCCATGCGGCAAGAGCTCTTACCGTATCGATGCTTTCATCGGGGTGAAAGCGGACGCCGCCTTTATTCGGGCCGCGTGCGTCATTATACTGTACCCGGAAACCATGGAAAATTTTTGTACAACCGCTATCCATTTTTACCGGGATGGTGACATGGAGTTCCCTGAGCGGCCATCGGAGAATCTCATGGGCAGCAGGATCGAGTTGTATGATGTCGGCAGCTTCGTCAAGTTGTTTTCTGGCAATCCGGAAGGGGTTATGGTCAGGAGCGGCTTCTGTTTGAATGATTTTTTCAGAAGGGGTGCATTGAGATAATTGGTTTTTTTCACTCATGATTGTGCGTTTTAGCTGAATGATACGGCTACAGGCGGAGCGAAGGGATTTTTCTTTAGCAAAGCAGCTATTTCCATTGCTGGTGAGGACTTATTATAGTAAAACAATAATGATGTCCGATTTTTTCAGAGTTCACTGTCGGCGAGACAGTGTTCCTGATCAGCTTCAGGGCTCGAAGAAGATCACGGATCCGAAACCGACAACATTCATTTTGTCGTCATGAGGTGTGTCTCCGCTGTTGTTGTAGCATAGTTTTTCTGCATGCCAGCCAAGCTTCCCTGAGATGATCAGGAGCGTTTTCAGTGCGTCGGGACTGCAGCAGAGACTGATTTCGTCAGAAGCGTATTCGTGTATGGTTCTTCGCTCATGTTCTTCGAGGCCTTTTATGTCGCTGCTCGCGATATTTTCGAGGGTTAACCGATCTATCGTATTGGCATCACGGTATGCGGGATAGTGCGACAGGTCAGTGCTGACAACGAGCAGGTCGTCATGATTCAGCAGGGGGAGCAGTAAATCAGCAGCATTGAGGTGAACGTCAATTGCGTTTTCGCCGAAAAGCACAGGCACGATGGAGAAGCCGGGCTTGAGCGTCCGGAGCAGAAACGGGATCTGAACCTCAAGGATATGATCGGAATGATGGGCAATATCCAACTCATGAACAAGTTCGGGCGCAAGCTTTATAAGGCGGGTATTAATGGAGGTATTGACCGGTACGTTGCCGAGAGGCGTATGCCATGCTTTATGTGAGTCGAGCGCAATGCCTTCAAAAAGATAGGCATGGGCATGTCCCATGAGAAATACGTTTTTGAAGGAACTGCCGGTTATGGCCTTGTAGGCGCATGCGGCAATTGCTCCGCTGTACAGATAACCCGAATGGGGCGTCACGATCGCCCTGATTTTTTTTCTTTTTTTGTCTTCATGCTTTACCTGTTGGAGCAGGGAGGTTATCAGTGTCTCAAGTTCCCGGATATCCGCAGGATAAAATGCCTCAGCTACGGCAGGGTATCGGATTTCAGGATTCATGAAAGAGGATTCAGAACGTGTTGGGTATCCATTGCAGCTAAACTATTATAATATAGCGATGATTTTGCGGTTTATTGCGGCCATTCCGCCGACCGGATCTTGTCGATGGCCAGCGTCCCCTTTTCTGCGTGCCAGTTTCGTCAAAACGGTTACCGGAATTTACAGACCATCGTTCTGCACTTCCGCAATGCCTCTGTAGATGATTTTTGCCGGGCCGGTGAGCGTTACTGAGTTCAAATCTTCACTGAACGCGACTTCGAGAGTGTCGCCGCTCCGGACGTTTACCTTTACCGTTGAAGAGGAGACTTTTCCGAGCCGGAAGCTCATGAGGGCTGCCGCAACCGCTCCGGTTCCGCAGGCGAGCGTTTCATCCTCAACGCCCCGCTCGAATGTTCTTAAACTGATACTGTCGGGGGCGGTGATCTCAAGAAAATTCACATTGGTTCCTTCCGGAAAAACATCCGAGCGCAGTCTGATGGCTTTACCAAAGCCGTACACGTCAAGGTTTTCGAGTTTCCGGCTGTCGATATATATAACGACATGCGGCGAGCCGGTGTTGACATAGTGGCAACTGAAACCTTCGATTGCAACGGCATTGCGGAAATCCTCGGGATCGAGCATGTGCAGCCGTACAGTTTCGTGCCCGGTTATCTCGGCTTCATAACGATTGCCGTTGGCTTCAAAAGAATATCTGCCCTGATCGGCGGCGGGAACTCCTGTTGAGTGCGCAAAATAAACGGCGCACCTTCCGCCGTTGCCGCACATCGATCCGGGCAAACCGTCAGCGTTATAGTAGTTCATGCTGAAATCGAATCGTTGCGAGGGCTCTATAAGGATGAGTCCGTCGGCGCCTATGCCGGTTCTTCTGGTGCACATGGCATTGATCTGTGTTGTGCTTAAATGAACGGACTGATTTCTGTTGTCTATCACGATGAAATCGTTCCCCGCTCCCGAGAGCTTGGTGAAATGGATCTGCATGTCAAGGGCTCAGTTATTCTCGTTGTGATGTATTGATAATGTATGCCGCGGTTATCGGCCCATGAAATTCAGGGTTTACAATAACTTAGAGGCGATAAAATACAGCATGGGAGTGTTAATGCCACGCCAAAAAAATTTATTATTAAATAATTTTTCTTATTTTATTTGCTACTATGTCAGTTGAATAATCGGGCATACAGCCTTTAAGAATCAATGGTTTTGTTTTCGATCATTGTTTGTTTTTCGTGAAGCGCACATGACGATTGCCTTGTCAGCTTTTCTGAGGGCACTATGTTTCATGTGCTTTTTTATCCTGAAAACCCAGCCGGTGAATACTGGCAGCGTAATGGCATAACGCATAGATTTTCTTTTCGGTTTCTTCAACCTGAAATACGACCAAACAAAGGAGAGAATACAATGGCTGAACAAGTGAATCCTGCAGGAGTCAAGCCAAAGGGATCTGTCCCACCTCCCAAGGGGAATGCTCCTTCTCCAAAGGGAAACGGCGCACCTGGCGGACCGTCTGTCATCAAAGAACAGGACGCTGCCAAAATGAGGAGATTTCTGTTTCAGAGAACAGAAACGCGAACGACGAAGTGGTATCAGGTTTTTGATACCGACAAGCTTGACGACGAGCAGGTAGTCGGCGGTCATCTTGCCCTTCTCGGTGTTATGGGCTTTCTTATGGCCATCTACTACATCTCCGGAATTCAGGTGTTTCCGGGTGGGTATGCCGGTTTTCATGATAACTGGTTCTATCTTACTATCAAGCCGAGGATGGTGTCTCTCGGTATTGATACGTACAGCACGAAAACTGCCGATCTTGAGCAGGCTGCGATTAACCTTCTCGGCTGGGCTCTCCTTCACGTCATTTCCGGTTCAATTCTGCTTTTCGGAGGCTGGAGGCACTGGACTCACAACCTGACCAACCCGTTTACCGGCAGGGCGGGCAACTTCCGCGACTTCCGTTTTCTCGGAAAGTTCGGCGACATGGCCTTCAACGGTACAAGCGCAAAAACTTACAAGGATGCGCTCGGACCACACACCGTTTACATGTCTCTGCTTTTTCTCGGCTGGGGTCTTGTGATGTGGCTTGCTCTCGGCATTCCTCCTGTTCCCGATTTCCAGACCATCAATTCAGAGCCGTTCATGTCGTTCGTGTTTGCGGTGCTCTTTTTCGCGCTTGGCATCTACTGGTGGAACAATCCTCCAAATGCAGCCATTCACCTCAATGATGATATGAAGGCGGCATTTTCCGTTCACCTTACAGCTATCGGATACATCAACATAGCGCTCGGCGTCATTGCTTTCGTCGCTTTCCAGCAGCCATCTTTCCATGCGTATTACAAGGAGCTGGACAATCTCGTCTTCTACCTGTACGGCGAACCGTTCAACCGTGTAAGCTACGACTTCGTACAGGAAGGCGGCAGAATCGTCTCGGGAAAGAAAGAGTTCGTTGAGTTTGCCCCTTATGCTATTCTTCCGAAGAACGGCCAGGCATTCGGTATGTCGAGAGTGGTTATCAACCTGATCACCTTCAACCATATCATCTGCGGCGTACTCTATGTTTTTGCCGGTGTCTATCATGGCGGTCAGTATCTCCTCAAGATTCAGCTGAATGGTCTGTACAATCAGATCAAATCCATCTGGATCACAAAAGGACGCGACCAGGAAGTTCAGGTAAAGATTCTCGGTACCGTCATGGCTCTCTGTTTTGCAACCATGCTTTCCGTTTATGCAGTAATCGTCTGGAACACCATCTGTGAGCTGAATATTTTCGGCACAAACATCATGATGTCGTTCTACTGGCTGAAACCGCTTCCGATTTTCCAGTGGATGTTCACCGATCCGAGCATCAATGACTGGGTTATGGCCCATGTTATCACTGCCGGTTCACTTTTCTCGCTTATCGCACTTGTACGTATCGCATTCTTCTCCCATACTTCTCCATTGTGGGATGATCTTGGCCTGAAGAAGAACTCGTATTCCTTCCCGTGCCTCGGCCCTGTTTACGGTGGTACCTGCGGCGTTTCCATTCAGGATCAGCTCTGGTTTGCCATGCTTTGGGGAGTAAAGGGTCTTTCTGCGGTCTGCTGGTACATTGACGGTGCATGGATCGCTTCGATGATGTACGGTGTGCCTGTTGCCGACGCGAAGGCCTGGGATTCAGTTGCCGGTCTTGCTCATCACTATACTTCGGGAATCTTCTATTATTTCTGGACAGAGACCGTGACGATCTTCTCGAGTTCTCACCTTTCGGTGATTCTCATGATCGGCCACCTGATCTGGTTCATCAGCTTCGCCGTGTGGTTCGAAGATCGCGGATCCCGTCTTGAAGGCGCCGATATTCAGACCCGTACCATCCGTTGGTTCGGCAAGAAGTTCCTGAACAGAGACGTTACGTTCCGTTTCCCTGTGCTGACGATTTCGGATTCAAAGCTGGCCGGTACCTTCCTCTATTTCGGCGGTACCTTTATGCTGGTGTTCCTGTTCATAGGTAACGGATTCTATCAGACTGATTCGCCGCTGCCTCCGCCGGTAGCAGAGGCTGCTGTTTCCGGACAGCAGATGCTGACTCAGGTTGTAGATTTCCTGATCAAGCTGGTAGCCTGAGTGATTCATTCCGGGGGGGCGATGCCCCTCCGGAATTCTTTTGGCCTGTTAATACTTTTACCATTGTCAATTTAAGAGGAGGGTTTTTATGGCCGAGCCTGTTAAACAGCCAGATATATCTCCAAAGCCTGCCTCAAAAGCAGCTCCGGCAGCTCCGAAAGCATCTGTAGCTCCAAAAGCTGCGACGCCGGCAGCAAAGCAGGATCAGGCTAAACCAAAGGCCTCAGCACCGAAGCCGACATCGGGGAAGCTTCGACTTGAAGCCTTGAATGTCAATCTTGGAAGGACCGGTATCCGTCAGGAATCGGCGCTTCCCGTAAAAAAAGCCGCTCCGAAGGCTGCGCCTAAACCTGCTCCCGGAGGAGCTAAACCAGCACCAGGGGCAAAACCTGCGGCTCCTGCCGCTAAAGCGGCTCCAGTTGCCGGTACGGCTCCGGCTCCGAAGGGGGCTCCGGTCGCAAAGGCGGCCCCAAGAGCGAAAAAGCATTATTTTATTATTGAAAATCTCTGTGTTGGATGCGGTTTGTGCCTCGATAAATGTCCTCCAAAGGTAAATGCTATCGGGTACAAATTCTATGGAGATGTTCAGGAGGGTGGTTTCAGATGTTACGTCGATCAGGACGCCTGTATTTCCTGTTCGGCATGCTTCTCCGGTGACGAGTGTCCATCAGGAGCGCTTATAGAGGTACTTCCTGATGGTCAGATACTTGATTTTTCTTATACACCGCCTGAGAGACTTGATTTTGATTTGAGATTTCTTCATCGTTTTCACCGTGAAGCCCGATAGGAAATTCTCGGTTCTGCCTGATACCAAAAAAAGCATTGCCCCTTCGGGAGCAATGCTTTTTTTTTGAAACCTGTACTTATGAAGTTGCAATCAATACACCTGCAAGCCTGAAAAACGAAATGAACCCGCCGTTGCATAAAAGGACTCAATCTTCAGCGATCGTTCTTATACCTACATACAATGAGTCCGAGAATGTTGCCCGGGTTATCAGGACGCTTTTTTCGCTCTACCCTTCGGGTGTTGATATTCTCGTTATCGACGATAACTCTCCTGACGGAACGGCAGGTATTGTCAAACAGCTCATGCCATCCTGTCCAGGGCTTAATCTGATAATGCGCATGAGCAAGCTGGGGTTGGGTACGGCATATCTTGCAGGATTCCATCACGCCCTGAAGCTCGGATATCGCTATATCATCGAAATGGATGCCGATCTGTCTCACGATCCTGCATCGCTCGAATCGTTACTCGATGCCATGACGTCTGCTGATCTGGCAATCGGATCACGATATATGAATAATACCGTCAACGTCGTGAACTGGCCGCTCGGACGGCTGATTCTGTCAAAACTTGCAAGCGTCTATACCAGGGTGATTACCGGTATGCCTGTTTTTGATCCAACCAGCGGATTTAAATGTTTTGATCGGAAAGTACTTGAAGCTCTCGATCTTGACCGGATCTATTCAGAGGGGTATTCTTTTCAGATCGAGATGAACTTCAGAGCCTGGAAAAAGGGGTTTATCATTCGGGAGGTGCCTATCGTTTTTACTGACAGAACGGTTGGCAAATCGAAAATGACCAGAAAGAATATACGGGAAGCGATCTGGATAGTCTGGCGGCTCAAGATCAAATCGATGATTGGAAAACTCTGACATCATCTCTTCCCGGGGCTCCTCATATCGCAATGGAGTTCCGGGAAGAGTGAATAGAGAAACGCGGTTACTGCTGTTTGTTTTCGGCAATAACCTGTTGGGCTACATCCTGCGGAGCCTCTTCGTAATGACTGAAGCCGTACGTGTATTTCGCCCTGCTTTGCGTAAGTCGTGTCAGCGAATGGTGGAAAGTCGCCAATGACGCCTGTGGAATCAGGGCTTTAATAACCTGAAAACGGGCATCGGTCTCCATACCGAGAATCTTTCCTCTCCGGCTTGAAATATCACCTACAATTTCACCGGTATACTGATCAGGAGTATAAACCGTAAGAGAGAAAAATGGTTCGAGCAGCAGCGGTTTGGCTTTTTCAAAAGCCGTTTTGAATGCCATGCTTGCCGCGATCTTGAAAGCGAATTCAGAACTGTCAACCGGATGGTACGAGCCGTCATAGGCAACTGCTTTCAGGTCGATAACCGGAAAACCCGCAAGTACGCCGGATGCAATGGATTCGCGGATGCCTTTTTCGACAGCAGGCAGGTACCGGGTAGGGACTACTCCTCCGACAACTTCGCTTGAAAAATCGAAGCCGCTGTCTTTAGGCGATGGTTCAAGTCTTATCCAGACATCTCCGTACTGTCCTCGACCGCCCGACTGCTTTTTATATTTTCCCTGCGCTGTTGCCGTCATCCGAATGGTTTCGCGGTAGGGAATCTTTATCGGTGCGGTTTCAACCTGAACATTGAACTTGTTCTGCAGGCGGCTGATAATGATATCGAGATGGGTTTCGCCAAGTGTTTTGATGATGGTCTGATTGAACTCGACATCATGAACGATGGCAAAGCTCGGATCTTCTTCATGCAGATGATGCAGTCCGGCGGATATTTTCTCTTCGTCACCTTGGGCAACGGGTATGATTGCAGAGGCGAAGACCGGTACAGGAAAGGTTATCGGGCTTATGCGGCAGCTGGTTCCCTTGTCGGCAAGGGTATCATTGGTGTGAGCGTCCTTGAGTTTGACTACCATGCCGATATCGCCTGCCATGAGCTTTTCTACCGGGATTTTTTTCTGGCCGAGAATGGTGTAAACCTGACCTATTTTTTCAAGTTGACCGGTCTGAACGTCGATAAGTTCATGCCCGGTTTCGATATGACCCGAATAAACGCGGAGATAGGAAATCTCTCCGACTCTGGGCTCCGACATTGTTTTAAAAATGAACGCAACGGTGGGGCCTGCCGGATCGGGTTCGAGAAGTCGCTCGTTTTCATCAATGGTACAGAGCGAATGTTCCGGGCCACGTTCGATCGGAGATGGGCAGAGATTGACCATCGCATCGAGCAGACGTTCCGTCCCGATCATATGCAGCGGAGAGGTACAGAAAACCGGAAAAAATGTTCTGGTTACCAGAGCTGACTTAATGCCGGACCGCAACTCCGCCTCAGTCAGAGTGCCAATTTCGAAGTATCTGTTCATCAACTCTTCATCGGTTTCCGCAACAGCCTCGATCAGTTGCTGATGGAGATCTTCCGCCCGCTTCAGATAGAGATCCGGAATGTCGGCAACCGTCATGCTGCCCGGTTTATCCGGGTTGAATTCCAGTTGTTTCATCAGCAATATATCGATCAGGATATGGTGTCCCTGACCCTCTTCTGCAGGAAACTGTATCGGCGTGACAAGGTGCCCAAAATGCTCTCTTAGCTCTTCTACAGTATTGCTGAAACTTGTGCGCTCTGCATCCAGCTTGGTAAGCACGAACATCGTGGGTTTGTAGTATTCTCTTGTATACTCCCATATTGAATCGGTACCGACTTCCACGCCGGTCGATGCGTTGACGGTAATGATAACCGTGTCTGCAACCCGCATCGCGGATTTCACATCTCCGTGAAAGTCGAGCAGGCCGGGAGTGTCGATGATATTTATTTTCGTGTCTTTCCAGAATCCGTGCAGCAGGCTGGTATTGAGACTGTGCTTTCTCTGGATTTCATCTGCTGAATAGTCGGAGAGGGTGTTTCCGTCGTCAATGCTTCCCAGTCGGTTTACAGCGCCCATAGAGAGGGCGAACGACTCACAGAGCATGGTTTTTCCTGAGCCGGTATGACCGGTGATGACAATGTTGCGCAGTTGTTCAGGTTGAACGGCTTGCATGGCAGGACTCCTTTGTTGAATTGATTGTTGGGCACCTCAATAAAACCAGTTACGCTTTCCGATCGGTTGGCTGTGCAGGTGAACCGTCATGTATTGCTGATACACTACGGCTCCCGCTCACAATCAGCCATCTCCTCGAAACGCTCACTGCAGGTTATTCGAGGGGCCCAGATGTCTTGCGGGCCAGTAAGAAAGAAGTTGATCGCTGTCGGTCTGTTTTCAGGCATAAAACAGCGTATCACGTAATAAACAAAAAAAAGAGATATTTGATGATGCGACAGCAATGAAATCGTAGAGAAATTGGATAAATTTACAAGATGTCTTGAAAGCCGGAAAATCCATTTTCAAAGAGCATTTATCAGCATTCATAAACAAAAACCATACTGCACCATGCCCATAATCAGGAAAGTTCTTGCCCGTCAGATACTTGATTCGAGAGGTAATCCTACCGTTGAAGTCGATGTTTACACTGAAAATTCTTTCGGCAGGGCTGCCGTTCCCAGCGGTGCTTCGACAGGCATTCACGAAGCAGTTGAGCTCAGAGACGGTGATGCAGGCATCTACCTTGGAAAGGGGGTTCTCAAAGCAGTTGACAATGTCAATACCGTTATCAACGATGCGCTTAAAGGTATGCTGGTCACGGAGCAGGAGGAGATTGACGAGGCGTTGCTGGCTCTTGACGGAACGCCGAACAAGTCGAAACTCGGCGCAAACGCGTTGCTCGGCGTTTCGCTTGCCTGTGCGAAAGCCGGCGCGGAATATACCGGCCTGCCGCTTTTCCGATACATCGGCGGCACCATGGCAAATACCTTGCCTGTCCCGATGATGAATGTGCTCAACGGAGGCGCTCATGCCGATAATACCGTTGATTTTCAGGAGTTCATGATTATGCCGATCGGATTTTCTTCCTATAGCGATGCGCTTCGCTGTGGAGCCGAAATTTTTCATGCGCTGAAATCGCTTCTTAAAAGCAAGGGATTAAGCACGGCAGTTGGTGACGAAGGTGGTTTTGCACCGAATCTTCGCTCGAACGAAGAGGCGATAGAGCTGGTGATAGAGGCAATTGGAAAAGCGGGTTATAAAGCAGGCTCCCCGACCGACAAGGGTGGACTCGGCGAGGCCCAGGTCATGATCGCACTTGATCCTGCCAGTTCCGAGTTCTATGATTCGGCAAAAAAACGCTATGTATTCAAGAAGTCCTCCAAACAGGAGCTGACCTCACTTGAGATGGCCGAGTACTGGGAAAAATGGGCCAGCGATTATCCCATTATCTCAATTGAGGACGGTATGGCCGAAGACGATTGGGAAGGATGGAAAATACTGACCGATAAAATCGGTTCGAGGGTACAGCTTGTCGGCGACGATCTTTTTGTCACCAACAGCAAGCGGCTCGCCGAGGGCATAGAGCGACGGGTCGGCAATTCGATTCTCATCAAGGTAAACCAGATCGGAACTCTTACGGAAACTCTGCAGGCAATAGATCTTGCAAAACGCAACGGTTATACTGCGGTAATAAGTCATAGAAGCGGCGAAACCGAAGACAGTACGATTGCTCAGATTGCGGTAGCTACCAATGCCGGCCAGATTAAAACCGGCAGTATGTCCCGTTCGGACCGTATGGCCAAGTACAATGAACTTCTTCGAATTGAAGAGGAGCTTTGCGGCCAGGCAAAGTATCCCGGAGCTTCAGCGTTCAGGGTCTGATAGCAGGAGGGAATCCGATAAAGGGTTCCCTTCGTATTTCTGTCAGAAAAGCGTTTTATATCCGGATATTGTTCGACACGTTATTACTCTAACCCCGCGAATGCATGTGCGATGAAAATTTTTAATGGCTTACGGGATTTCATCAGTTCCAATCCGAAAAAATTTTTATTTCTTGTTCTTTTCGGCTTCATCGTCGTCTGGTTTCTGTTTGATGACTACGGTCTTCTGAAACGTATCAGGATGGAAGCGGAGCATCGCATGCTGGTTGATCGGTATCGCCAGGAACAGCAGCGCATTGCCGATAATGAGCGTCGTATCGGTAATGCGCACAATGCCGACAGTATCGAAAAAGCCGCCCGAGAGAGATATAATTTCCGCAGAGAGGGCGAGACGCTCTATATTATCCGCGGTAACAAATAATTTTGTCAAACCTCAGAGATCAATTTTTTCTTTTCATGTATCATTATCGCCGCCGTTTCACCCGTGAAGTACCCTTCGGACCGATAGCTCTCGGAGGATACCTGCCAATCAGGGTGGAGTCTATGACCAATACCCATACTTTCGATACCGCAGCATCTGTCGAGCAGTGCAGGCGTCTCCATGAAGCCGGCTGCGAAATCATCAGGCTTACCGTACCGACTGAACGGGATGCCGAAAACCTGAAGCAGATCAGAGATCAGCTTCGTCGTGACGGTATCGATACTCCTCTGGTTGCCGACATTCATTTCTCTGCACGTGCGGCGATGAAAGCAGTCGAGTATGTTGAAAACATCAGGATCAACCCCGGCAATTATGCCAACAGACAGAAGTTCTCGAATAATGAATATACCGAAGAAGCGTATCGTGAAGAGCTCGATCTTGTCAGGAAAGAGTTTCTGCCTCTGGTAAGCAGGGCAAAAGAGCTGGGTGTTTCCATGAGAATCGGCACCAATCACGGTTCGCTTTCCGACAGGATCGTCAGTCGGTACGGAAATTCACCGGAAGGAATGGTTGAGGCCGCTATCGAGTTCGCGCGGATCTGTGAAGAATACGGGTATTATGATCTGCTATTTTCCATGAAATCCTCGAACGTCAGAGTCATGATTCAGGCTTACCGGCTGCTTGTCAGGCGAGCCGATACCGAACTTCGATACCCGTATCCTCTGCATCTCGGCGTGACCGAGGCGGGTGACGGTAATGAAGGCCGTGTTAAATCAGCCATGGGCATCGGAGCTCTTCTCGAGGATGGGCTTGGCGATACCATTCGGGTCTCTCTCACTGAAGACCCGGTTAACGAGGTTCCGGTCGGGTTTGCAATCGTAAAAAAATATAACGACTACCATCTGATAAGGGGAGACAACGCACACCTTCCGGTAAAGCATGTCGTCGAAAGCCGTCAGGCCTCTCAGTCGTCGCTGTCGGCTCCGTTCGATCCGTTCAGCTACAGCAGGAGGGTTTCCCGTACTATCGCTCTTGCCGGTATGACGGCAGGAGGCAATGAGATGCCGAGGGTTGAAACGGAAGCTCATGCGCCCATTTCCGATCCCGACGCACTTTTTCAGGAGATCATAGAACGGCTTGCTCCTGAAAAAATACCTGACGGAATCCGTTCGGAACTCGTCGGTATTCGCATCGAGAGTCCTCAAGAACTTGCATCCCTTGAATATCTGCTTGAAAAACTGGGCGATGCCGGACGATCGGTTACGGCCGCAACATCCGACAGTTCCCTGCTTGCCGGAATAAGCCGAAAAGTTGCCAAGGCAAGGTTTGATATCCGCGAAGGAGAAGCTCTCGATGCAGGGCTGCTTCTCCGGCAGCTCGAGCCGGACGCTCATGCAGCTCTGGAGTTTTGTTTTGTTCATCATCTGACCGGCGAAGGAGTTCCTGCTCAGGTGCTTGTACGCCTTGCCGAGAAATTGCGTGAACGCGGCTTTGAGCGGATATCGTTCTCGATCAGTTCCAGATCAACGGTTTTTACCTATCGGCACCTCGTCAGAGAGTTCAATGAGAGAGGGTTCGATTATCCTGTAGTCGTTCGTTTCAACGGGCAAAACGGAGATAGTCCCGATACTCTTATAGATGCTTCCGTTCAGGCAGGAACCCTGTTTTGCGATGGTATCGGCGATATACTCGCTCTCGAAACCGTTCTTCCGGCCTCTGCGGAAATCGATCTTGCCTTCAACATTCTGCAGGGGGCACGTATCCGGATGTCCAAAACCGAGTTTATCTCCTGTCCCGGTTGCGGGAGAACCTATTTTGACCTCGAAAAGGCCGCTACCGCCATCAAGCGGAGGCTTTTGCACCTGAAGGGGCTGAAAATAGGTATTATGGGATGTATAGTCAATGGACCCGGCGAAATGGCCGATGCCGATTTTGGTTATGTCGGTTCCGGAAAAGGCAGAATAAGTCTTTATGTCGGGAAAGATCGGGTGGAAGATAATCTTCCGGAAGCGGAAGCGGTTGACCGCCTGATCGAACTGATCAGGGAGCGTGGCCGCTGGGTAGATCCTGCGTAGTTATCCGGTACAGATGATGCAAGGATCCAGGGAACCGTTATCAGTTGTCCTTATTACAGGCGCATCCATGGGAATCGGTCGGGCTCTCGCCTGTGCGTTTGCGGGCATGGGCCATCACCTCCTGCTCGTCGCCCGGTCACGCGAGACGCTTGCCGAACTTGCGGAAACGCTTCGTCGGAAGCATGGCGTTACGGTTTTCTGCTGTCCCGAAGATCTCGTTGAACCTGAAAGTTCGCAACGCATTTCCGATTATTGCCTTGAACACCTACTTGCCGTCGAGATACTGGTGAACTGTGCCGGTCTGTCGCGGGCATCTGATTTCAAGGATCTTGCTTTCAGGGAACTTGAAGGGATCATGGCCGTAAACATGTTTGCGGCGGCAAAGCTCACGCGTCTTTTTCTGCCGGGCATGGTTGAAAAAAAGAAAGGGACTATTATCAATATCGCATCGCTTGCCGGAATACAGGGCGTTCCGGGGCTCGCGCTCTATTCGGCTACCAAATCTTTTTTGATAACCCTGAGCGAGGCGCTTCATGTTGAGCTGCAGGGAACGGGAGTAAAGGTCGTAGCTGTCTGTCCCGGCTTTGTCGATACCGGCTTTCTTGAAAAGGCAATGCACAATCGCAGACGAATCCGGCTTCCGGTATATGAATCCGATCTGGTGGTACAAGCGGTTCTCCGGGGTTACCGAAAAAACCGGATGCGGGTCTATCCTACTTTTCTTGATTATCTGCTGGTTTTTTCACAGCGCTTCACGCCTCGAATCCTTGTCGTTAAAATAACGGACTTCCTTGCGGCAGCAAGAGACAGGCAATAAATTGTTTCTTTTTTTTCTTTGGATTTTTAAAAACGCGAGGTATATTACCTGCCCTGTTTTTTAGAAAGAGCTGCTGGTGTAGCTCAATTGGTAGAGCAGCTGATTTGTAATCAGCAGGTTGCGGGTTCGAGTCCCATCACCAGCTCTGATCATTACGGGTAGATAGCGAAGCGGTCAAACGCAACAGACTGTAAATCTGTCGACTTATGTCTTCGGAGGTTCGAATCCTCCTCTACCCACAGGTTTTTATATGTTTTTTCGATAGGCTGATGTAGCTCAGTCGGTAGAGCACTTCCTTGGTAAGGAAGAGGTCATCGGTTCAAGTCCGATCATCAGCTCGGATTTTATGCGGAGTTTGACAGACGTCAGTAGCTTAATTGGTAGAGCAGCGGTCTCCAAAACCGCAGGTTGGGGGTTCGATTCCCTCCTGACGTGCAGGTTATCAGAAATGTAATTCACGATTCTTATTGCAGGCTTAAGGTATGAATAAATATTTAGGCAAAGTCAGCCAGTATTATCGTGATGTCGTCAGTGAGATGCGTAAGGTTGCCTGGCCGAGCAAGGAAGAGGCGAAAGATCTTACTGTCGTCGTTCTGACGGTTTCGGGTATACTTGCCTTGTTTACCTTTGTTGTTGACTGGGTGATAAATTCTGCGATGAGCCGGTTATTATAATAACCACAGTTGAGGTATAGAGATGGGTGTCAGAAAAAAAAGTGTTGATGATCAGGGGATACCGGTTCCAAGGTGGTATGCGCTCAGGATTTATTCCGGTCACGAACGCAAGGTCAAGGAGGGGATAGACGCGGAAGTTCTTCGTTGTGGTCTCGAAGACAAGATTCTGCAGGTCTATGTGCCCTACGAGCGTTTTGTGGAGGTGAAAAACGGCAAGAAAAGAAGTCTGACGAAGAACGCTTTTCCTGGTTATGTGCTCATCGAGGCAGTGCTTGACAAGCAGACCCGGAATCTTATTCTTGATATTCCTTCCGTTATGGGATTTCTCGGTGTCGATGATAATCCTACTCCATTGCGTCCTGAAGAGGTTGAGAAAATTCTTGTTCCTGACAATGCTGTCGAGCATCGCTCTGTTATTGAAGCGCCTTTCAGGGTTGGTGATTCGGTTAAGGTCGTTGACGGTCCATTCAGTTCGCTTACCGGTGTCGTTCATGATGTCTGCACCGAGCGCATGAAAGTTAAGGTCATGATCAGTTTCTTTGGTCGCAGCACACCAACTGAACTCGATTTTTCACAGGTTAAGTCAGTTTCGCAGTAATGGGGATTAAAGTTTTTTTAAGCTTCTGAATAGAAATAGTTTATGGCAAAAAAGATAATCGGTTTTATCAAGCTTCAGATTCCTGCAGGTGCTGCCAATCCAGCTCCGCCGGTCGGTCCGGCTCTCGGTCAGAAAGGCGTCAATATCATGGAATTCTGCAAGCAGTTCAATGCCAAGACCCAGTCTGAAGCAGGCATGATCACACCGGTTGTGATTACCGTTTATTCCGACAAGTCGTTTACCTTCGTTACCAAAACTCCTCCGGCAGCAGTTCTGCTTCTGAAAGAGGCGAAATTGCAGAAAGGTTCCGGTGAACCGAACCGCAACAAGGTAGGGACGGTCAGTCGCGAGCAGGTTCGCAGGATTGCCGAGCTGAAAATGCCCGATCTTAACGCGTTCGATCTTGCTGGTGCAGAGCAGATGGTGATGGGTACGGCAAGAAGTATGGGTATTGTAGTCGAGGACTGATTACCGGGGTTTTACATAAAGGCGTGGGAGGTCTGCGGGCCGCTTTTTTAACCACTTTCTCAAGATAAAAAATGGCTGGAAAAAAATACAGGGAGGCCCTGGCAAAAATCGATCGCTTTCAGGAGTATGATCTTGCTGAAGCAGTCGGGAAAATCAGGGAGATTACCGAGGCTAAATTCGATGCGACTATCGATGTAGCTTTGCGTCTGGGAGTTGATCCGCGTCATGCCGATCAGGTTGTTCGCGGCACGGTGATGCTGCCGCACGGTACAGGTAAAACTGTTTCCGTACTTGTTGTCTGCAAGGAGGCCAAGGTCGAAGAGGCAAAAGAGGCTGGAGCCGATCTGGTCGGATTTGAAGAGTACATTGAAAAAATCCAGTCCGGCTGGACCGATGTTGACGTTATTATCGCTACGCCAGACGTTATGGGTCAGCTTGGCAAGGTTGCAAAAATTCTGGGACCTCGCGGTCTCATGCCCAATCCGAAATCCGGAACGGTTACCATGGATGTCGCTAAGGCCGTTAAAGAGGTCAAGGCCGGCAAGATCGAGTTCAGGGTTGATAAAGCCGGAAACGTTCATGCTCCGGTAGGGAAGGTTTCTTTTCAGCCTGAGCATCTGGTTGAAAATATTACCAGCTTTGTCAGGGAGGTTGTCCGCTTGAAGCCGTCTGCTGCGAAGGGTCAATATCTCCAGAGTATTGCGGTTTCGAGCACGATGTCGCCAAGCGTGAAGGTCAGAAAAGAAAAATTTGTTGCCTAATATAAACGGTTTACATGATGAAACGGGATAAAAAAGAGCAGGTAGTCCAGGAGGTCGCTGAGAAAATCGGCAGATCCCAGGGGATATATTTGACGGAGTATCAGGGACTGAACGTCGCCAAAATGGCAGAACTTCGCAATGAGTTCAGAAAAGCCGGTATCGAATACAAAGTCGTCAAGAATACTCTCGTCAAGCAGGCGCTTCAGCAGCTTGAGCAGGCAGACAAGCTTGCGGACGGTCTGAAAAGTACTACCGCGGTTGCTTTTGGTTATGACGATCCTATTGCTCCGGCTAAAATCATCAGGAAGTTCAGCAAGACCAATGAAGCGCTGAAGTTCAAGATGGCATCCATTGACGGAATCGTTTATGGCGACGACAAGCTTGTCATGCTCTCCGAGATGCTGAGCAAAACCGAGAATATCGGCCGTACTGCAGGGATCATCAACAATGTTGTCAGTTCCGTGCCGATGGTTGTCAATGCGGTCATGAGAAATCTGGTTTCGGTTCTCGACCAGGTTGCCAAACAGAAGCAGTAAAGGCTGAAAAAAAATCTATTACGCACTCAAGCTTATATTTTAATTACTTAAAAACAAGAGAGGGAAATAATGTCTATTGAAACACTTGTAGAGGAGATTGGTAAGCTTACCCTTACAGAAGCATCCGAATTGGTAAAAGCATTGGAAGAGAAATTCGGTGTATCCGCAGCTCCTGCAATTGTTGCCGGTGTCGCATCTGCAGCTCCTGCTGGAGATGCTCCTGCACAGGAAGAAAAAACCGAGTTCGATGTTGTGCTGACCTCCGCAGGAGAAAGCAAGATCAACGTGATCAAGGTTGTTCGCGCACTTACCGGACTTGGCCTTAAAGAAGCGAAAGACCTCGTTGACGGCGCACCGAAAACCGTCAAGGAAGCCGTTTCGAAAGATGAAGCCGAAAAGATCGCCAAAGAACTCAAAGAAGTTGGCGCAGGCGTAGAGCTTAAGTGATCTTTTTCACGAGTCATTTTTAGAACAAGCTCCGTGTCCAAGAGAGACGGAGCTTTGTCCGTTTGTGTTATTTTATTATCGGATGACCGTTCCTGCTTTGATGTAAATGAGGCTCAGCCGGGAGTTATTCACCGGCAAAGTTTTTGCGGTTCTTTGTTATGACTTAATTTTGTAAGAAATTCATGCAATTTGATAAAAGCGAGGTGCATGTGAAAGTGGCTGATGCAACACCAACACCGTCTATTGACTTTTCCAAAATACAAAGCATTATCGATCCCCCCGATTTATTAAAAGTTCAGTTAGATTCATTTCATAATTTTATTCAGGACAGCGTTCCTCTTGCAAAGCGCAAGGATCAAGGGCTCGAAAGGGTGCTTCGCAACGCTTTTCCCATAACCGATACTCGCGGGCTGTACCTGCTCGAATATATCTCCTACAGTTTCGACAAGCCTAAATATACCGTTGAGGATTGTATAGAGAGGGGGCTTACCTATGATGTTTCGCTCAAGGTAAAACTCAAACTTTCCTATAAGGATGAGCCGGATGAACAGGACTGGAAGGAGACTATCCAGCAGGAAGTTTATCTTGGCAGGATTCCCTACATGACCGAGAGGGGTACCTTTATCGTCAACGGCGCCGAACGTGTCGTCGTCGCTCAGCTGCACCGTTCTCCGGGGGTTGTGTTCAGTGAAGCGGTTCATCCGAACGGCAAAAAAATGTATTCGGCAAAAATCGTTCCCACAAGAGGTTCGTGGATCGAGTTTCAGACCGATATCAATAACCAGATTTTCGTTTATATCGACCAGAAAAAGAACTTTCTGGTGAGCGCTCTTCTGCGGGCGATCGGATTCGCAAAAGATGAGGACATACTCGGTCTTTTCGATCTTGTAGAAGAGATAAAAATGAGCGCGGGAAAGAAAGACCAGCTGATCGGCAAATATCTCGCTTCTGATATCGTCGATATGCAGACAGGCGAGGTCGTCAGCGCCAGGACGGCGATCACCGAAGATATCTTCGAGCAGATTCTTGCTGCCGGCTACAAGGCTGTCAAGGTTATGAAGAGCTACTCCGGCAGCGACAAAGGTCAGGACAAGTCCATTATTATCAACACCATTCTCAACGACAGCTCTGCTACCGAAGAGGAAGCTCTCGAGATTGTTTACGAGGAACTGAGGGCTAATGAAGCTCCTGATATCGATGCGGCACGAAGCTTCCTTGAAAGGACGTTTTTCAATCAGAAGAAATACGACCTTGGAGATGTCGGTCGCTACAGGATCCGTAAAAAACTGGCAAGGGAGTTCGAGGAGCTGGAGACCTATCTCTCGGGAAAGAAAGAACTCAGAGAGCTTTCAGACGGTATTTATCAGAAGATTCTGCAGACTATCCAGTCATTTTCGGACGAACCGGTCGGAGACGATATTCTTGTACTGACGCATTTTGATATTATTGCGGTTATCAATTATCTGATCAAGCTTGTCAACGGCCAGGCTGAGGTTGACGATGTCGATCACCTCGCCAATCGCCGGGTCCGCTCCGTAGGCGAACAGCTTGCCGCACAGTTTGTCGTAGGTCTGGCGAGGATGGGCAAGAACGTCAGGGAAAAGCTCAATTCACGCGACTCCGACAAGATCGCTCCGGCGGATCTTATCAATGCCCGTACGGTATCGAGCGTTGTGTCAAGTTTCTTTGCCACAAGTCAGTTGTCGCAGTTCATGGACCAGACCAATCCGCTTGCCGAAATGACCAACAAGCGCAGGGTTTCCGCTCTCGGACCCGGTGGTCTTACCCGTGAACGGGCAGGTTTCGAGGTTCGTGACGTTCACTACACCCATTATGGAAGGCTTTGTCCTATCGAGACTCCTGAAGGTCCTAACATCGGTCTGATTTCATCGCTTTCCGTCTATGCGGAAATCAACGATAAAGGATTCATTCAGACTCCATACAGAGTGGTTGAAAAGGGACAGGTTACCGACAGGGTCGTGATGCTTTCGGCTGAAGATGAAGAGAACAAGATAACCGTACCGGTCAGCGTTCCGCTCGATGAGAACAGAAAAATCGCTCTCGAATCGGTTCAGGCAAGGACCAAGGGAGACTATCCGCTTGTCCCCGCCGAGGACGTCAATTATATGGACGTATCTCCTGTTCAGATTGTCAGCGCAGCTGCAGCATTGATTCCGTTTCTTGAGCATGATGACGGAAACCGTGCGCTTATGGGCGCAAACATGCAGCGTCAGGCAGTTCCGCTTCTGACCTCAGAGGCACCTGTCGTCGGTACCGGCATGGAAGCGAAAGTTGCTCGTGATTCCCGATCGGTAATTGTTGCCGAAGAGTCCGGAACGGTAGAAGAGGTTACTGCAGACTACATCCGGGTCAGGTACGATATCGATACTGAAAATGAAGTACATCTTTCCATGCTCGATCCTGATGAAGGCCTGAAAACTTACAAGCTCATCAAATTCAAGCGTTCTAACCAGGATACCTGTATTTCGCAGAAATCGCTTGTTCGCACCGCACAGCGGGTTGCCAAGGGCGATGTGCTTGCCGACAGTTCCTCAACGGAAAACGGCGAGCTTGCACTTGGAAAAAATGTGCTGGTAGCATTCATGCCTTGGCGTGGATACAACTTCGAGGATGCCATCATTCTGAGTGAGCGTCTTGTCTATGACGATGTGTTCACCTCGATTCACATTCATGAATTTGAGGCGAACGTGCGCGATACCAAGCGAGGCGAGGAGCAGTTCACCCGCGACATTTACAATGTCAGTGAAGATGCTCTCAGAAACCTTGACGAAAACGGTATTGTACGTATCGGTGCCGAAGTCAAGGAGCGCGATATTCTTGTCGGTAAAATCACCCCGAAAGGCGAGAGCGATCCTACCCCCGAAGAAAAACTGCTCCGGGCAATATTCGGCGATAAGTCAAGCGATGTCAAGGATGCCTCGATGCATGTTCCTGCCGGAATGAAAGGCATCGTTATCAAGACAAAGCTTTTCAGTCGCAAGAAAAAGGTGGGTCTTGACGTCAAGGATCGTATAGAGGCCGTGGACAAGCGGTATGACCAGAAAGAGTATGACCTTCGCAAGCGCTTCGCCAAGTGGCTTAACCAGCTGCTCGACGGCAAAAAGACGACAGGTATTTTCAATGAAAAAGGAAAGGTTCTTGTAGCGGAAGGTTCGGTTTTCGATGAAAGTGTGCTTGCCCGTTTCAGTGGGCTTCCCTTCCTCGAATCGATCGACTTTTCCAAAGGGCTTGTCGAATCGAAAAAAGTCAATGAAAACGTTATCCGTCTTGTCAAGGAGTTTCGTTTCAAACTCAAAGACATTGCCGACGAGAGGGAAAACGAAAAGTACAAGATAAACGTCGGAGACGAACTTCCTCCCGGTATAGAAGAGCTTGCAAAGGTCTATATCGCACAGAAGCGCAAGATTCAGGTAGGCGACAAGATGGCCGGTCGTCACGGTAACAAGGGTGTCGTCGGCAAGATTCTCTCGATTGAGGATATGCCGTTTATGGAAGACGGCACGCCGGTTGATATCGTACTCAATCCGCTGGGTGTTCCGAGTCGTATGAATATCGGCCAGTTATACGAAACCTCGCTCGGATGGGCTGCAAAAAAACTTGGAGTCAAATTCAAGACTCCGATTTTCAATGGAGCGACCTACGAAGAGGTCCAGAACGAACTTGAAAGAGCCGGACTTCCAATGCACGGCAAAGTCTCTCTCTTTGACGGTCGTACAGGCGAGAAATTCGATGACGAGGTGACGGTTGGCTACATCTATATGCTTAAGCTGAGTCACCTTGTCGATGACAAGATTCATGCCCGTTCAACCGGTCCATACTCGCTTATTACGCAGCAGCCTCTTGGCGGTAAAGCGCAGTTCGGCGGTCAGAGATTCGGTGAAATGGAGGTTTGGGCGCTTGAGGCCTATGGGGCTGCCAATATTCTCAGAGAGATGCTGACGGTCAAGTCGGACGATGTTATCGGTCGTAACAAAACCTATGAGGCGATTGTCAAGGGCCAGAATCTGCCAGAACCGGGGACTCCGGAGTCGTTCAACGTTCTGGTGCGGGAGCTTCAGGGTCTCGGACTTGAAATTCGCATCGACGAGAGGGTTCCTTAGTAGTGCTGCTTTAACGGAGAAGATCATTCAAGGGATTTAAAAACGGTCGTTTAAAGAGGATATTAAGACTATGATTTTTTCACAGGGAGCATCACCGTTAAAAGGTGATTTTTCAAGGATAAAATTCAGTATAGCATCTCCCGAAAGCATCCTCGCCCATTCAAGGGGCGAGGTGCTCAAGCCGGAGACAATCAATTATCGTACCTTCAAGCCTGAACGCGACGGTTTGATGTGCGAAAAAATATTCGGTCCGACCAAGGACTGGGAGTGTTACTGCGGGAAATACAAAAGGGTTCGGTATAAGGGTATCATCTGTGACCGCTGCGGTGTGGAGGTTACCACAAAAAGCGTCCGCCGGGAGCGCATGGGTCATATATCCCTTGCTGTTCCTGTTGTGCATACCTGGTTTTTCCGTTCGGTTCCCAGCAAGATAGGTGCGTTGCTCGATCTTTCGACAAAAGAGCTCGAACGCATCATCTATTATGAAGTTTATGTGGTCATCAATCCCGGTGAGCCCGGAGAAAAGCAGGGGATAAAGAAACTCGACCGGTTGACCGAGGAGCAGTATTTTCAGATCATTACCGAATATGAGGATAATCAGGATCTTGACGATACCGATTCCGCAAAGTTTGTGGCAAAGATGGGCGGAGAAGCCATTCACATGCTTCTCAAAAGCATCGATCTTAACGAGACTGCCGTAACCCTGCGGAAAGTGCTCAGGGAGAGCAGTTCCGAGCAGAAGCGCGCTGACGCGCTGAAACGGCTCAAAGTTGTCGAATCGTTCAGGAAAAGCTATGAACCGCAGAAAAAGACACGCAAGAAACCAGGCGGGCTTTTTCCCGAAGACGAGATTCCCGAGCCCTATGTTTATGAAGGCAACAAGCCTGAATATATGGTTATGGAGGTTGTGCCGGTTATTCCTCCCGAGCTCAGGCCGCTTGTGCCGCTCGAGGGCGGGCGGTTTGCGACTTCCGATCTCAACGATCTTTACCGCAGGGTGATTATCCGCAACAATCGCCTGAAAAAGCTGATCGATATTCGCGCTCCGGAGGTCATTCTGCGTAACGAAAAACGCATGCTGCAGGAAGCTGTGGATGCCCTGTTCGATAACTCGCGCAAGGCTAATGCAGTCAAGACCGGCGAATCGAACAGACCGCTGAAGTCTCTTTCCGATGCTCTCAAGGGCAAGCAGGGACGCTTCCGTCAGAATCTGCTCGGCAAGAGGGTTGACTACTCCGGACGTTCGGTGATCGTTGTCGGTCCGGAACTGAAGCTGCATGAGTGCGGTCTTCCGAAAAGCATGGCCATCGAGCTGTTTCAGCCGTTTGTGATCCGTCGTCTTGTAGAGCGCGGCATAGCCAAATCCGTAAAGTCAGCAAAAAAGCTCATTGACAAGAAGGATCCCATTGTATGGGATGTGCTTGAGAAGGTTATTGACGGTCGCCCTGTGCTTCTGAACCGTGCGCCGACCCTTCATCGTCTCGGTATACAGGCTTTCCAGCCGGTACTGATCGAAGGAAAGGCCATCCAGATTCATCCACTGGTCTGTACGGCTTTCAACGCCGACTTCGACGGCGATCAGATGGCCGTACACGTACCGCTTTCACAGGAAGCCCAGCTTGAGGCCTCGCTTCTGATGCTTTCGTCACACAACCTCATTCTTCCGCAGTCAGGTAAACCGGTTACCGTTCCTTCACAGGACATGGTTCTCGGCATGTACTATCTGACGAAATCGCGTTCGGGAGAAGAGGGCGAAGGCAGGATATTCTATGATTCCGAAGATGTTCTCATTGCGTATAACGAGCAGCGGGTAGGGCTCCATGCCCAGATTTTCGTCTGTTTCAACGGTCCCGTCGATCAGAAATTCGATCCGCTTCGCGTGCTCGAAACGGTCATCGATGAAAAATCCGAAAAATACGGATGGCTCCGTTCGCAGCTCGAACAGAAAAAAATGCTGCTGACCACGGTCGGCAGGGTTATTTTCAATCAGCATGTTCCCGAATCCATCGGTTTCATCAACAGGGTTATCGACAAAAAGGTCGCCAAAGAGCTTATCGGCCGTCTCAGCAGCGAAGTCGGTAATGTAGAGACGGCAAAATTCCTTGACAACATCAAGGAAGTCGGATTCCATTACGCCATGAAAGGCGGCCTTTCCGTCGGTCTTTCGGATGCCATCGTTCCCGAAACCAAGGTCAGGCACATCAAGAGCGCACAGAAAGACAGTACAAAGGTTGTCAAAGAGTACAATCGCGGAACCCTGACCGATAACGAGCGCTACAACCAGATTGTCGATGTCTGGCAGAAAACTTCGAACATCGTAGCCGAAGAATCCTATCAGAAGCTGAAAAAAGACAGAGAAGGTTTCAATCCTCTCTATATGATGCTTGATTCCGGCGCCCGAGGTTCGAGAGAGCAGGTGCGTCAGCTGACCGGTATGAGAGGTCTTATCGCCCGTCCCCAGAAGTCGATGTCGGGTCAGCCGGGTGAAATTATCGAAAACCCGATTATATCGAACCTTAAGGAAGGGTTGACGGTGCTCGAGTATTTTATTTCCACGCACGGCGCCCGTAAAGGTCTTTCCGATACCTCGCTGAAAACGGCGGATGCCGGTTATCTGACCAGAAGGCTGCACGATGTGGCGCAGGATGTGATTGTCACCATCGATGACTGCGGTACGACCAGAGGTCTGCATGTGTATCGTAATATCGAAGAGGAGACCAGCGGTCAGATAAAGTTTCGTGAAAAGATCAGAGGCCGCGTAGCAGCCAGGGATATTTACGATACCCTCAACAACAACGTCGTCGTAAAGGCCGGAGAGATCATTACCGATGAACTCGCCGATCTTGTTCAGGATACGGCAGGAGTTGAAGAGGCTGAAATCCGTTCGGTGCTCACCTGCGAGTCAAAAGTCGGCATCTGTTCGAAATGCTACGGCACCAACCTCTCTGTCCACAAGCTTGTTGAAATCGGCGAGGCTGTGGGCGTCATTGCTGCACAGTCGATCGGTGAACCTGGTACTCAGCTGACGCTTCGTACCTTCCACCAGGGCGGTACTGCTCAGGGCGGTATTTCCGAAACCGAGACAAAGGCTTTCAATGAAGGCGTTCTTGAGTTCGAAGATGTCAAAACCGTTGAGCACAGCAGCATCAATGAAGACGGGGTCGAAGATCTTCGTACGATCGTGATTCAGAAGAACGGCAAAATCAATATTGTCGATCCTGAATCAGGCAAGGTTCTCAAACGGTATGTGATACCGCACGGCGCCCATCTCCATTGCCGCTCCGGAAATGCGGTAAAAAAAGATCAGGTGCTTTTCAGCAGCGAGCCAAACAGCACCCAGATTATTGCCGAGCAGCCCGGATCCGTTCGCTTTGCAGATATCGAGAAAGGCGTGACATACAAGGAAGAGGTTGATCCGCAGACCGGCTTTGCCCAGCATACCATTATCAACTGGCGTTCCAAGCTTCGTGCGAACGAAACAAGGGAGCCGAGAATCATGATTGTCGATGCCTCAGGCGAGGTCAGAAAAACATACCCTGTGCCGATCAAGTCCAACCTCTATGTTGAGGATGGACAGAAGGTGCTTCCCGGCGATATTATTGCCAAGGTTCCAAGAAACCTCGACAGAGTCGGCGGTGATATTACGGCAGGTCTGCCGAAGGTGACCGAGCTGTTTGAAGCCCGCATCCCTTCCGATCCGGCTATCGTTTCCGAGATCGACGGTTATGTGAGTTTCGGTTCACAGCGCAGGAGCAGCAAGGAGATCAAGGTAAAGAACGATTTCGGAGAAGAAAAGATCTATTATGTACAGGTCGGCAAACATGTGCTGGCCAACGAAGGCGATGAGGTAAAGGCAGGCGATCCGATGACGGACGGCGCCGTTTCTCCCCAGGATATTCTTCGTATTCAGGGACCAAACGCAGTGCAGCAGTATCTTGTCAACGAAATACAGAAGGTATACCAGATCAACGCAGGCGTTGAAATCAACGACAAGCATCTTGAGGTTATTGTCCGTCAGATGCTGCAGAAGGTCCGTGTCGAAGAACCCGGTGATACCGAGCTTCTTCCGGGAGACCTGATAGACCGAAGCGCTTTTATCGAAGCGAACGAAAATATCGGCGAAAAGGTCAGGGTTACCGATAAGGGCGATGCTCCGGCAAGAATACAGGATGGCCAGCTCTGCAATATGCGTGATATCGCCAAACTGAATCGTGAGTTGCGCAAGAACAGCAAGAGGCTTGTCGTTATCGAGCCTACACTTCAGGCGACTTCGCATCCGGTTCTTCTTGGCATTACCAGCGCGGCTCTGCAGACAGAGAGCGTTATATCCGCAGCATCGTTCCAGGAAACGACAAAAGTGCTGACCGATGCCGCTGTTGCCGGAAAGATCGACAACCTTCTCGGCCTCAAGGAAAATGTCATTGTCGGTAAGCTCATTCCCGCAGGAACAGGCCTCAAACGTTATCGCACCATCAGGCTGACCGGCGATACGCAGAAGTCTGCTGCCGTAGCACCGGCGGTAACTATACCTGATAAAGAGACAGGGGAGCCCGGTATCTGAGATTGTGTACCGGTCACTTCTGATGAGAGGTGCAGCAAGTAAAAGAGGCTGTCTCAGAAAGCAAAGCTGAGACAGCCTCTTTTTTTATTGATACCAAACGAACCGGATCAGCAACGGTAAAAGGAGAAAGCGGGATATTATCCCGCCATCCTTATGTTCCATAGCTCAGGATACCAGCAAGAACGCGAAAGAGCCACCTTTAAAGGGTAGCTCTATTGCGGTTGGGGTCTGCCCTTTTGAGACAGCCTCTGTTATTCGTTTATGCTATTTCTTCTCGAACCGGAAGGAGTCGAGAAAACCGGTATCAAAATCGCCGCTCCGGAAGACCTGGGAGTTCATTACCTGTTTATGGAAGGGTATGGTAGTTTTTACGCCGGCTACAATAAACTCGTCGAGAGCCCGCGACATTCTTGATATTGCCTCTTCCCGGCTGTGTGCCGTTACAATGAGCTTCGCGATCATGGAGTCATAGTTCGGAGGGACGACATAGCTCGCATAGGCGTGGGAGTCAACTCTTACGCCGTGGCCTCCCGGCGTGTGGAATACCTCCAGTTTTCCTGGAGAGGGGCGGAAGAGATGCTCGGGATCTTCTGCGTTGATACGGCATTCGATAGAGTGTCCCTTTGGAGTATACGTCCGGCCTTCAATGGATTCGCCCGCAGCTATCAGAATCTGCTCCTTTACGAGATCCACATCATAACGTTCTTCCGTAACCGGGTGTTCCACCTGGATACGGGTGTTCATTTCCATGAAATAAAAATTCTTGTGCCGATCGAGCAGAAATTCGATGGTACCAGCACCCTCATAATTGATCGCACGGGCAGCTGCGACGGCAGCGTCGCCCATTTTCTTTCTCAATGTATCGTCAACAGCCGGCGAGGGGGTCTCCTCGATCAGCTTCTGATGACGGCGCTGTACGGTACAGTCCCGTTCACCGAGATGTATCGTGTTGCCATGCTGATCGGAAAGTATCTGGATCTCCACATGGCGGGGATTTTCAAGATATTTCTCTATATATACCCCGCTGTTGCCAAAAGCCTTTTCTGCTTCGTTTCTTGCGGTTTTAAGGGCTATGTCAAGCTGACTGTCCTCATGAACCACGCGCATGCCTTTTCCTCCGCCTCCGGCCGTTGGCTTGATAATCACCGGATATCCGGTTTTTTGAGCAGTTTCCAGAGCCTCCTGCAGATCCGTCACCAGTCCCTGGCTTCCTGGAACGACCGGCACTCCTGCGGCAATCATGGTGGCTTTAGCGGTATTCTTGTCTCCCATCTGATTGATCATGCGGGCAGTAGGTCCGATGAACTTGATGCTGAGCGAGGCGCACACTTCGGCGAAATCTTCGTTTTCAGCGAGAAAACCATACCCCGGATGAATGGCATCGGCATTGGTGAGTTCGGCAGCGGCTATGATTCTCGAAATGTTCAGATAACTTTCCCGTGAGCTCGGCGGGCCTATGCAGACGGCTTCATCGGCATATTTGACATGCATCGACTGGGCATCTGCGGTTGAATAGACAGCAACGGTACTGATTCCCAGTTCCCGGCAGGTCTGCATGACGCGCAGTGCTATCTCTCCACGATTTGCGACAAGTATTTTTTTAAACACAATAAACAGATAATGAAAATGTTACGGTTTGATACGGAACAGCGGCTGGTCGTACTCGACCGGCTGGCCGTTTTCAACAAGAATTTCAACGATGGTGCCTGATATTTCAGCTTCTATTTCATTCATCAGTTTCATGGCTTCGATAATACAGAGCACATCGCCTTTTCCGAACGTGTCGTTGACGCTCACATATGGCGCAGAGTCAGGCGACGGGGACTTATAGAAGGTTCCCACGATCGGCGAGCAGATATCGATCAGGCCCGCGGCTGATTCTGCCGGTTGTGTTACCGGTGCTGGCACTGTCGCTGTATCTGAAGAAATAACGGGCTGGGCAGGAGGAATCGAGAGTGGTTGCTGTGCCGCAGGAGCGACAGCGGCCGGCTGTATATTGGTTGCCGTTCCGGTGCTGAAGCGACGGAGGGTGATTTTAAAGGAACCCTCCTCAATAATGGTTTCCTGCAGGTCAGAGCTATTGACGATGTCAATGAGCTGTTTGATTTCATTCAGGTTCATGGTGATGTATCCTTAGATGTTAAACACTCGGGTATGACTATTTTTTAACGCGCTCGATATACTCTCCGGAACGGGTATCGACACGGATAACACTGCCGCACTGGATGAACATGGGCACACTGACCTCCGCGCCGGTTTCAACCGTTGCCGGTTTCGTGCCACTGGTTGCGCGATCGTCTTTTGTAGCGGGACTTGTTTCCATTACCTCGACTTCAACGAATGTCGGGAGTTCGACGTCAAGAATCGATCCGTCATCCGAAAAGACGATGGTCACGTTGATGCCGTCTTTAAGGAAACGGGCTGACGGGCCGATGGAGAGCTCCTGAACATTGATCTGATCGAAGGTGTCGTTGTCCATCATCACATAGTCGCTTCCGTCACGGTAGAGATATTGATACTGTTTTCGTTCGGTAACGATAAGGTCAACCGATTCCGAAGCACTGAACCGGTATTCCACATTTCTTCCGGTTTTCAGATTTTTCATGTTAGCCTGATAGAATGCGCGAAGATTTCCCGGGGTACGGTGAACAAGGCTTTCGATGATATGAGGTTCTCCTTTGAAACGAATTATAGAGCCTTTCGACACGTTGCTGATGGACGTCATAAGCTGCCTGGACAAGATTACGGTTTATAAGATGAACACCAAATATAACATCGCACAGGCACGAATTCAAACCATCGCTCAGTAATAGCGATGATTGCTGAAAAAGTCATTGCATCTTTCTCGGGTACTGTTTAAATTCACTCAATTAGTAGCTCTGAAAAAAAAGCTGGTCTTACTTCAACAATAACAACATTCCATATGTCAAAAGCTGAGTTAGTAGAGAAAATAGCCTCACAGGCAGGATTGACGAAAGCCGACGCAGAGCGAGCAGTAAATGCTTTCATTAATGTTGTAACAGCATCGTTGAAAGATGGTGACGATGTTACGCTGGTTGGTTTCGGAACCTTCACAACCGGAGACAGGGCAGAACGCCAGGGAAGAAATCCCCAGACAGGCGAAACCATTACCATTGCGGCAAAGAAAGTTGTCAAGTTCAAACCGGGCAAAGCACTCAAAGACGAGGTCGGCGCCTGAGCTGAAAGAGCATTGGTTCAGCTTTCACAGATAAGTCCATCATATGCCTCGGCGTGATGGACTTTTTTTTATCAATACAATTAATTTGTTATGGCAGGCAAGGTGATTCTTGATTTTGAAAAGCCTCTTTTCGAGCTTGAAGCGAAGCTCGACGAGATGCGGATCTGTCTCAAAGACAGTGCGAGAGAGCAGGATGCCGATATGCTTCATCGCGACATAGCGCTGCTTGAGCAGAAGGTCGATGCGCTCAGGAGATCGATCTATAAGAATCTTACCCGCTGGCAGAAAGTACAGCTCGCACGCCATCCCGAACGTCCCTATACGCTTGATTATATCTACATGATGACCAGGGATTTTGTCGAGCTTTCCGGCGACCGCCATTTCAAGGATGACAAGGCAATTGTCGGCGGCTTTGCCCGTCTTGAGGAGAGTGCCACGGGGTTTTCGCAGACCGTCATGATGATCGGCCATCAGAAGGGGCGCGATACCAAATCCAATCTCTACCGGAACTTCGGTATGGCTCAGCCGGAAGGGTACCGGAAGGCGCTTCGTCTCATGAAACTTGCCGAAAAGTTTCGCAAACCGGTCATAACGCTGATCGATACTCCAGGCGCCTTTCCAGGTATTGAAGCCGAGGAGCGGGGCCAGGCGGAAGCCATTGCCCGAAACCTTTTTGAAATGGCCCGTCTGAGTGTGCCGATTATCTGTGTTATCATCGGAGAAGGGGCGAGCGGAGGCGCTATCGGTATCGGAGTAGGCGACAGGGTATTCATGGCCGAAAACAGCTGGTACTCGGTTATTTCTCCTGAAAGCTGTTCCTCGATTCTCTGGAGAAGCTGGAACTACAAGGAGCAGGCGGCAGAAGCCCTGAAACTGACTGCGGACGACCTGCTTCGTCAGGGTATTATCGACAGGATCGTACCGGAACCGCTTGGCGGGGCCCATACGGAACCCGAAGTTATGGCAGGGACGCTCAAGGAGATGCTTGTCGGGGAGTTGCGCGATCTCATGTCGAAAGAGCCGGATGTTCTGGTCAGGGAGAGGGTAGAAAAATTCTCAGGCATGGGCGTATGGGATGAGTAGTCGGTGCGGGACGTTATTTTGTCCATTCCCGGAGTTTCGGAAGCATAAAGGAAAAGCCGGCGGTTAATGCCGGCTTTTCCTTTTGATAACTCACAGTACGGAACGACTCTACTTATGCGATAGTCCAGGTGTTGTTGCCGGCAAGAAGCTCCTCGAGCGTCCCCTCGCCGTTCTCCTGGGCTTTCTCGATCTGCGCACTTAGGGCAGATTCGTAGGTATAGCGATCTTCCACGTAGAAGATGCCGAAAGGCCTCGGAAGGAAATCCTCGGAAGCGTCGGGATCGTCAAAGAATCGCGCAAGCATATTTGCCTTGATGAAATCTTTCTCATCGTGTATCCAGAGATCGTTTTGCGATACGGAAGGATCGCCGAGATCGACAATTACCGGGGTAAAGCCGTCCAGCCTGATGCCTTTATCGTTATTTTTGCCGAAAACCAGAGGTTTTCCCTGTTCGAGGTAGAGGGTGGTATCAGCTTTCCGATCCTTGTCGGTAAAGGGATCGAATGCCCCGTCGTTGAAAATGGGGCAGTTCTGGTAGATCTCGACCAACGAGGTACCCTTGTGCTCTGCTGCCCGTTTGAAAATCTCGCGCATGATTTTGCCGTCACGGTCCATGACCCTTGCGAAGAAGGTTCCTCCTGCGCCAAGCGTCAGAGCTGCGGTGTTGATCGGGTGATCCACAACGCCGTTTGGCGACGTGACCGTTCTCAGTCCGACTTTCGATGTAGGCGAGTACTGTCCTTTGGTAAGGCCGTAAATCTCGTTATTGAACAGAATGACATTCAAATCGAGATTTCTTCTTACCGTATGGATGTAATGGTTCCCGCCGATGGAGAGTGCGTCGCCATCGCCCGTACCGACCCATACGCTGAGTTCCGGGCGGGCTGTTTTCAGCCCCGATGCCATGGCAAGCGCTCGTCCATGAATGCCGTGGACGCCATAGGTGGCAATATAGTACGGAAGTCTCGAAGAGCAGCCGATACCTGAAACCACGACAACTTCTTCAGTTTTCAGTCCGAGGTCGGCCATGGCGTTTTTCAGTTGCTGCAGGACTGCGAAATCGCCGCATCCCGGGCACCATTTCGGCTCCTGGTTGGATGTGAAATCCTTTGCAGTCAGTTGGGCGAGTGTATCGGTCATGATTTAAAGCTCCTTTAAGATATCGGTGATTTTTGCTTCGATTTCCATTTCGTTGAACGGCAGGCCCTGTACCTTGCTGAATCCGACAGGCTCGATAAGGAATTTATCCCTGATCATGGAGAGCAGCTGACCGCAGTTGTTTTCGGGAATCAGCACTTTTTTGTAATTCCCCATTACCTCGCCGAGATTTTTCGGGAATGGGTTGATATAGCGAAGATGTGCATGCGCAACGCTGCAGCCGCCTTCGAGCGCCTGTTCCACGGCTTTTTTTATTGCGCCGTAGGTCGATCCCCATCCGAGCACCAGAACGTCTCCGTTTTCCGGTCCGTTGTCGATGGTAAGGTCGGGAATGATGTCTGCCACTCTTGCGACTTTCTCGGCGCGCAGTTTTGTCATCAGCTCATGGTTTGCCGGATCGTGTGACACGTTGCCGGTTTCATGCTGCTTTTCAAGGCCGCCGATGCGGTGTTCGAGGCCGGGCGTACCGGGTTTTGCCCATGGGCGCACGGCACGATCGTCCCGCTTGTAAGGAAGGTATGGCGGATCATCTGCTTTTCGCGCAGGCGAAAATACCGGCGTGATCGAAGCGAGTTCATCGGGGGAAGGCACCAGCATGGGTTCGGAGCTGAGCGCCAGGTATCCGTCAGTAAGGCAGAGAACCGGGGTCATGTATTCGACGGCGATCTTTGCGGCTTCATAGGCGGCATAGAAGCAATCGACCGGCGATTTCGCGGCTATGACCGGCATAGGAGCATCGCCATGGCGTCCGTACATGGCCATCAGAAGATCGGACTGTTCCGGTTTTGTCGGCAGGCCGGTTGAAGGGCCGCCTCTCATGACATTGATTATGACCAGAGGAATTTCAAGAATGACGGCCAGTCCGAGTCCTTCGGATTTCAGAGCCAGACCGGGACCGGAAGTATTGGTTGCGGCAAGAGCGCCGCCATAAGCCGCACCGATGCTGGAAAGAACGCCGGCAATTTCGTCTTCTGCCTGGAAGGTCTTGACGCCCCATTTTTTCAGGCCGGCAAGAGTCTGCAGGATCTCCGTCGCCGGGGTGATGGGGTAAGATCCGAGGAAGAGATTCAGACCGGCTTTTTTCGCCGCGGCGGCAAGACCGATAGCCGACGCTTCATTGCCGGTGACGCGGCGGTAGAGGCCTGGTTTCTTGTCTGCCGGCGCGACGCTGAACCGTCCGTGCTGCGAGAACATTTCGGTTTCGTCGCCGAAATTGTAGCCGGCCGTAACCGCCTTTATGTTGGCTTCCGCAAGGTCGAGCTTTTTCGCAAATTTCGTTTTCAGCGTTTTGATCGTGGTTTCGAGCGGGAGGCTGTAAAGCCAGTAGAGTACGCCGAGCACGAACATGTTCTTGCAGCGGTCGATATTCTTGGTGCTGAGGCCGGTTTCGGCAAGGGCTGTACGGGTCAGCGACACAACAGGAATCTCGAAAACGGTGTAATCCTTCAGCGTTCCGTCGCGCAGCGGATTGTTTTCTTCTCCATAGCCGGAAAGCTTCAGGTTTTTTGCATCGAACCCATCCGTGTCAGTGATGATGATGCCGCCGTGATGCAGGTTGGCGAGGTTCGCTTTCAATGCAGCGGCATTCATGGCGATCATGACGTCAAACTTTGCACCCGGGGTATAAACGCTGGATGTGCCGAACTGTAACTGAAATCCCGATACGCCTGCTACGGTTCCTGCAGGAGGCCGGATTTCCGATGGAAAGTTCGGAAACGTATTGAGATCCGATCCGTAAACTGCAACGGTGTTGGCAAACTGGGTGCCTGTAAGCTGCATGCCGTCTCCTGAATCGCCGGCAAAAAGTACGGAGACGCTGTTTTTTGCGGTTACCATATCTTCTCTGTTTAAGATTGTTGTGTCGCTCATTCGATCATGTTCTATGCTGTTTAAAAAACCACAAGCCGAAAAATTCCCACCTCAATGAAGCCGTTGGGTTCATTCAGATGATGCTATTGGCAAATGGTGATATAGATAAACGGAGGGAGGAAAACCCTTCAAAAAAGTGATCGGTCAGGTTTTCCGCAAAACGCTAAATATAAAATTTCTGCGAGTGATAAACAAACCGTTCATGTAATATTGTCGTTATCCTTGACAATAACAATGTTATTTACCCGCAGATATTCCTGCCATTCATTTTCTTCTCTCACCGGACAATCCGATGCCAGGTCGCAGAAATCGCAACGCTGCATTCCGTACATCTGCTCCATCCAGCAGCCGTTTGCGCTCTTCTGTACTTCATTGACATAGTTGGGATTTTCCTTGACGATTCTGGCGGATATATCCATCAGTTCCAGAATATCCCTGCGTCTTTTATCATCTTCAACGCCCCAGCTCATAAGCGGTGTATTTGGTTGGTGCCGATAGGGATCGAGTGCCTGCAAAGCGTACCTCTGAATATAAATCTTTTTTATAAAGAACGCACGTAAAGCCGCAAATACAGTGGCTGAAGGAAGGGGCGACAAGGCTTTCGTTCCGGAAAAATTATGTTGGCATCAGGAGTGAAAAAAAGTTAACTTTGTGCCCGTAAGAGGCCCTGTCATCCGCATTGCCACTGCTTCAGGGAGACTACAGCAACAAGAAAAAACCTCTATGAAATCCAGAGAAATAAGGCAGTCGTTTTTAGATTTTTTTGCCGGCAAAGAACATAAAATCGTCCGTTCGGCTCCGGTAATTCCGGCTGACGATCCGACATTGCTCTTTACCAACGCAGGAATGAACCAGTTCAAGGACGTGTTTCTCGGAAAGGGTTCCCGTCCCTATGTCAGAGCTGCCGATACCCAGAAATGCATCAGGGCTTCAGGAAAGCATAACGATCTTGAAGATGTGGGAAGGGATACCTACCATCATACTTTTTTTGAGATGCTCGGCAACTGGTCGTTCGGAGATTACTATAAAAAAGAGGCTATTTCCTGGGCATGGGAGTTGCTTACATCTGTCTGGAAACTACCAAAAGAACGCCTCTACGCTACCGTTTTCCGCGATGACGACGAGAGCTTCCAGCTCTGGCAGACAGTGACGGATATTCCGCACGATCACATTCTCCGGTTCGGCGAAAAAGATAACTTCTGGGAAATGGGTGAGTCCGGTCCCTGCGGTCCCTGTTCGGAAATTCATATTGACCTGACGGAGGACGGTTCCGGAAAATCGCTGGTCAATGTCGGCGATTACCGGGTAATCGAACTCTGGAACCTTGTTTTTATCCAGTACAACCGCCAGGGCGACGGACGCCTCGAGCCTCTGCCGCAGAGACATGTCGATACCGGTATGGGTTTCGAGCGGGTCTGCGCCGTCATGCAGGGAAAAGGTTCGAATTACGATACCGATGTTTTCCGGCCTCTTTTCGACCGGATTACCGAAATTACCGGGGTCGTTTATAAAGCCACCATGGACGATCCGTGCGATATTGCCATGCGGGTGATTGCCGATCATGCAAGGACGCTGACCTTTGCGCTGGCTGACGGCGCCATGCCCTCCAACGAAGGGCGCGGATACGTGCTTCGCAGGATTCTGCGCAGGGCATTGCGCTATTCCAAAACGCTTGGCTGCAGCGAACCGATTCTCCACCAGCTCGTGGGGACTCTTGCCGTGTCGATGGGCGAAGAGTTTCCCGAACTGGTGAAGCAGCAGGAGACGGTATCGAGAATCGTCAGGGCTGAAGAGGAGAGTTTTCTTGCAACGCTCGACCGCGGCATTGAAATTTTCAATGAAGTCATTGCCGGAGCCAGGGCTGCAGGCGCTTCCGCCATAACTGGCGATGATGCGTTCAGGCTGTACGATACCTTTGGATTTCCGCTCGATCTTACCAGACTTATGGCTGCTGAAGCAGGATTCGACGTTGATGAATCGGGATTCGAACACTGCATGCAGGAGCAGAAAACCCGCGCCCGACAGGACAGAAAAGACAAACGGCAGCTTCAGGAGGATGGCGGGGAGTGGATGTGGTTCTCAGAAGAGAGAACTTCGGTATTCACCGGTTACGATTCGCTTGAAGAGCTCTCCTCCATTTCCGGAGTGAGCATGCTGCCCGACAGGGTTCTTATAATTCTTGATCGCACACCGTTTTATGCTGAAAGCGGCGGACAGTCGGGCGATTGCGGATGGATAGAAACCGCGGAGTACCGTCTGAAAGTATCCGATACCCGAAAGGATGGAGATGCGATCGTTCATATCGTCACGGAAGCTCGCGATACCGCTCGCGACAGCGCGATCGACCCTGCCGATCTGTCGTTCGACGGCGGAAAACTGGCCTGCCGGGCATCGGTTGACCGGGAGAACCGTCAGGGAACGGAGCGGAACCATACGGCGACGCACCTCCTGCATGCCGCATTGCGAAGGATTCTTGGACAGCATGTCCAGCAGAAAGGTTCGTTCGTCAGTGCCGAACGGTTGCGCTTCGATTTCAGTCACTTTTCAAAACTCACCTCCGGGGAGCTCGAAAGCGTCGAAGCCGAGGTCAATGAACAGATCCGAAGCGCCGAAACGGTAATAAAGCATCAGGATGTGCCCTACGACGAGGCGCTCGGAAAAGGCGCTCTCGCCTTTTTCGGCGACAAATATGCCGACCGGGTACGGGTAGTCGAAATTCCCGGTCTGTCGATCGAGCTTTGCGGAGGTACGCATGTGGACAGTATCGGCCAGATCGGACTCTTCAAGATCGTCAGCGAATCGTCGGTTGCTTCCGGCGTTCGCCGTATAGAGGCCTTGACCGGAAAAGCGGCGGAGCAGCTCATGTGGAAAGAGTACCGCGAACTGCAGGAGATCCGTCACATGCTGAAGCTCAAGGCCGAAGAACCTGTGACGGCCAAAATCGTCGAACTGGCCGAATCGAAAAAGGAGCTTGAGAAGCTGCTGCAGGAGTACCGTTCTTCCGCTCTTGCCGACATTCTGCTTCACGCGCTCGAAGCTTCCGAAGAAGTCAACGGTATCCGCATAATGGCCCGGATGCTCGATCATGTGGACGGCGAAGCTCTTCGCCAGGCAACGCTTGCGCTGCGCGAAAAGGTTGCCGGTTCTGCAGGAGTACTCTGTACCGTGGATGAAGGGAAAGTATCGCTTATCGCGTTTGCCGGAGATCGCGCGGTCAGGGAGTTCGGCATCGATGCAGGCAAGCTTGTCCGCGATGCCGCCCGGAACGTTCAGGGCGGCGGCGGAGGCAAACCCGAGTTTGCGACTGCCGGCGGAAAAAATCCGGAAGGAATAGAGAAAGCTTTAGAAGAATTTGTTGCTGCAGTCAGAGAAAAGGTCTCGGCTGTCTAATTTTAAATCATTGTAATGAAAAGTGTTGATGTCCTTGTTATAGGCGGAAGCGCGGCAGGTATCGTTGCCGCTTCAACCGGAAAAGCGTTTTACCCCTCCAAAAGTTTTATGATCGTCCGGCGGGAGCGCGAAGCCGTCGTTCCCTGCGGAATACCTTATATATATGGCACTCTGGATAGTATCAGTCAGAACGTCATTCCCAACGCGCATATAGAACAGGCCGGGGTCGAGCTGTTTATCAATGAGGTAACAGCCATTGATAAAAGCGCAAAAGTGGTCACTACGGCTGACGGAACGGAAATAGCGTTCGATAAACTCGTTATCGCAACCGGCTCCATGCCGAGAGTTCCCTCCTGGCTCAAAGGCACAGGTCTTGGCAATGTGTTTACCATTCCCAAGGACAGGGACTATCTGGAGAATCTCCGTCTCAAACTTGAGCAGTGCACGAATATCGTTATTATCGGGGGCGGATTTATCGGCGTGGAAATGGCCGACGAACTGCGCAAGAAAGGCAAACGGATTACCCTCGTTGAAGTCATGCCGCATGTCTTGAATGCTGCATTCGATGACGATCTCTCCGTGAAAGCGGAAAAAATTCTTGCCGATAACGGCGTTGTTCTCAGAACCGGTGAAAAGGTAGGGGAACTGATCGGAGATGGCGTCGTTTCCGGCGTGCTTCTTGAAAACGGAGAGCTGCTCGATGCCGATGCGGTCATACTTGCTACCGGATACGCTCCCAATGTCGATCTTGCCCGCAATGCCGGCATTAAAATCAACGAGCTCGGCGCTATCAGGGTTGACGAATATATGCGCACCGAAGACAAGAATATTTTCGCCGTCGGCGACTGTGCGGAAAAGTTTTCGTTCATCACCCGTATCGTAAAAGGATTGATGCTGGCCGCGACAGCCTGTTCCGAGGCCAGAATTGCCGGTATGAACCTCTATGGGCTTTCACGGCTGAGAACCTTCAGCGGCACCATTTCGATATTTTCGACGGCAATCGGAGGCACTACCTTTGCTGCAGCAGGCGTAACCGAACATCTCGCTCTCGATCGCGGATTTGACGTCATATCGGCTTCAGCCGAAGGCATCGACAAGCATCCGAAATCGCTGCCCGGAACCAGCAGTCAGTTTGTCAAACTGATCGTCAATCGTGAGTCGGGGCTTGTGCTTGGCGGAGCGGTTGTCGGAGGGGTCAGCGCGGGAGAGCTGATCAACGTTATCGGGGTCATTATCGAAAACAAGATGACCATTCACGAGGTGCTCACCCTGCAGATCGGCACGCATCCGCTGCTCACCGGCCCGCCGACAGGGTATCCCCTCATCAAGGCTGCCGAGGCGGTGATCAAAAAACTCAGAAGTTCTCACTGAAGGGAACGGCCAGGGCATTATTGGAAATAAATCTGTGAGTTGACTGGTTATGCTGCTTCTTGACTGTTTTTTCGGGCGATGCTCGAAACCCTCCTGCGACGACTGCGCCCTGCGGCTCGTCCGTTCACTGCGCATCGCGCTCAAATCGCGCGCGATGCAGCGGTGCGAAGATACGGCCGTTGAGGCGACCGCTGCCTGCCAGAAGCCGGAACCGGTACTGTCGCCGATAACGAAGGCGCCGCAGAAACAGGATGCCATCAAAAAACGGAAGCGGCTGCTCGCTCCCAGAGAGGAGATCGCCTGGTATCCGACCATCAAGCCCGATCTTTGTAATGGATGCGGCGACTGCAAGGTTCTCTGCAAGCCCGGCGTGTTCGAGCCTGGTGCCCCCGATCCGGCGGGTATCCAGCGTCCGAAACTGGTTGTCGCCCGACCCTACAACTGTCTGGTGCTCTGCACCAGATGCGTCCCAATCTGCACATCGGGAGCCATCACCCTTCCGCCGAAGGAGGAGTTCGAGCGTTACGTGGAATATCTGGACTGAGAGGATGCCGTCCGGAGAGTATTGAAAGGATTAAACAAAACAGAGAGTATCATGAGCGGTTCAGCGTCGCCGGCAAAAAAGAAAAAACGGCTTCTCGCCCCGAGGGAAGAGATCGCCTGGTTTCCCGTCATCGATGCGGAGCAGTGCAACGGCTGCGAAGCGTGCGCCGACCTCTGCAGGCCCGGCGTGTTCGCCCCCGGCCCATCAGATCCGTCCGGGGTCTGCAGGCCGAAAATGACCGTCGCCAACCCGTTCAACTGCATCGTGCTCTGTACCCGATGCGAGCCGGTCTGCCCTTCCGGCGCGATCACCCTGCCCCGACCGGAAGATTTCGAACGGTTCGTCGAATACGTCGATTGAGCGGCAGATCAGACTGGCGTGATTCTGTCGTCAATGTGGGTTCCATTTCAGCTGTTCACGCATCCAGCCGGATCTGGTGACATTTTTTCCTGATCAGCTCCTTGTAGGCCGCCTGATTTTCATGGTCAAGAAAACTCTTTTCTATCAACAGATCCCACAGAGGCAGAACATTTCTGAACTTCCTGAACATTCGTTCCTGAACCACCTCGTCAATCGTCAAGACGCCGAAAGCCGCTCTGAAATCGTTCAGCGTGATCTTTTTTTTCTTTCCGTCAAGCGTCAAGGCCAGGTCTTCCTTATCGGAAGGCATAACCAGTCCTGTCGAGACGAGATCATAGGCCGGGGCAAGGCTGTAGCCCCCTTTTGCTTCGATATCGATCAGTGAAAAATTCTTCAGATGCATATCCGCATTTCCGGAAAGAAAGCAGAACAGCACCACCTCAAAAAAATTGATGACATCGAGACCCGGATTTGCAGAGTAACGAAGTATGGCTTTCGCTATCTGTTCATATGAACCGTGATATTTATTCTCCGTGAGACGTCCGGTGATCTGGCACATATCCTCCATGTGCAGCTTGCCTTTCCCTGTACGATCAATACGGCGCGTCACGTATGCAAGGGCTCCCGACCGCATGCGAATCAGGGAGTGCGGAACCGTATCGATACGCGCCGCTTCAGCCATGCGCATCGTCAGGTCCTCTATTTCCGGCAACTGCCGAAATCGATGCGAAGGGGGCTTGAGTATGTACCCTCCCCACAGGCCAACAATGGTGAATCGCTGCGGAGCATGAGCCTTTCCTGCCGGTTCCAGATGCAGCGACAGTTTCGGCTGCACCCCCGTAATGGCGGTCTGGCTCCGGATGACCTCCAGAGCGAGTTCGTCGAGCTGGTTTTCATCATAGGGTAACAGTGGAGGGAGAGACGTTCCGAACATTTTCCGGCTGCACTTCCGATGGAAATCACCCTCCCCGGAGGCCAGCGGCTCATAGCAATAAAGACAGCGACGATCCATCGGCTCACTCCATGATTACAGGATGTACACTCACCGCCCCGATGCAATCCCTGCAGCAGTTCAGCAAGAGACCCATACGATCTCGCGGATCGAGCTTCCAGTTCCTTTCGGCAACGGCAAGCAGCCACCCTTCGGGTATCAATCCGTCAAAAAAAGGAAACATGGTTCTGCTCGAATATGCAGCAGCCCGCAACGGGAGCGTCAGACTTACCGGTTTGGCATCCTTCGAGTCCAGGTATGCCTGATCATACAGAAAATGATAGCCCTCTTCATCCTGAATGAACCAGCCCGCGATTCGGTCACGGTATCGTATTTCGGCTTTTTGCATACGCTATGCCTCCCTTTCCGGCCTGACAGGCGCAAGTACGAACCCGAACAGGGCAAGCACCTGGTTCACCTTGTCCATCCGCAATGTTTTTTTTCCCTGTTCAAGATCACGGATAAAACGAAGACCCGTACCGGCTTTTTCTGCCAGTTCCGGCTGGGTCATGCCCAGGGCCTTTCGCCTGTTGCGGACAAATTCAGCTATATCCTTCATGATTTCTGTGATACCTTATCGGGTATACCGTGTATGGTTTATAGTCAATCTATACCTTTTCGGGTATAATAACAAGCAAAAACTATAAATCTATACCCTTTCAGGTATAAATCCTCCGGCGCGATCACCCTTCCCCCCAGCGAGGATTTCGAACGGTTCGTCGAGTACGTCGATTGAGCGGCAGATCAGACTGGCGTGATTCCGCTTTACTTTTATCGCATCTGATCAATATCCGGAAGTGCCAAATCGGGATCGCCGTACCGCCTTTCAGGGCAAAAACCGATTCTGATACTACGACAGGCCAAACGCCTGGCAACAGATCAACCTGATGCCGGTAGAGTGAAGCAGTCATAGATGTACCGGTTCTTCAGGAAGGTTCAATGCGAATTTCGGCATGAAAATACCGCAGGTAACGATGCTCCTGATCCCTTTACCAAGGTCAATGGTCGAGAGAACAATTACATTTTACGTTTTCTGTTACTGATTGCTCTGCCATTTGTCTGGCGCAATCCAGCCCTCTCCATAGATCCCTTTTTCCAACAATGCTTTTACTATCGGGGAAAGAAATTTTTCCAATTGCTGCACGATCTGATTGAAGTCCCCTGGCAGGAATTCAAGTCCGATACGCTTCCTGAAAGCAGTCCATTGCACCTGCTTTTCCTCGATAAACATTCGGGAAAAAATCTCCCGAGGGTGAACAAGTTTTGTTTTCCGTTGCTCAAACGTCTGCTTGATAGCTTCAGCATGTTTGCTGCCGTCAAAGTTGTACTGGCGTGAAAGCATCCGGATATCATAGAAATCTTTCATCCTGCTGTTGAGTATCCCAAGCTTGACCATCACTTCAAACTTTTCGGCAATCATGCTTTCCCTGCTGTAACAGTACATCTCCGCCTGAGGGAAATGCAGCAATGATGGTAACGATTCCTGAACAGGATCAGGGTAGACCTTGTCTCCAAATCCAATATCAAGCTGGATGTTCAACCGGGCGGCATCGAGATGTCCGCGAAATCTCACGCGCAATCCCTCATAATCCGCATGTTCAGTTATCGGCTCGACAGTGATTGATTCCGGATCGAAAACGATTCCGTCTTCTTGATTTTCAACAGCTAAAACCTGACGGATAATGCTCAGGATACTTTCCGGTGCGTTTTCTGTTCTGCCGAGCATATCGATATCCATTGTCGGTCTTGCAAGGGGAGCATGCCAGACCCTGAGCAGCAATGCCCCCTTAAGAATGAAGCGATTTGCCCATGAGGAAACCGACAGACGGTAGAGAAAGCGCTACATGGCATAGTATTGCAACAGCTCCTGAAAAGGTCTGTTTTTCTGCCGCGCCTTGTTCAACAGCCGTTGCCTGACTGAGGCTCCGATATTTCCGATCGCTTTTGCGTTCACAGCGTCGCCTCCAGATATGGTTTCATGACCGAAGCAACACGGCACACCTCTGCATACTGCATGAGTGCATGCAGATTTTTTTGCGTTCTATGCCGATACAGCCTGAGCGCTTCGAGCACAATATCCATCCCGATCCTGTTACGGAATTTGAAGCAGTCAACAAGCGTCTTTTCCGGACTGTAAATCTTCACCAGTACACCATCGAGCTGATGCGTTTCGATGCCGACCCTGAAACAAGAGGGTGAAACCCGGAAAACCGTAACCGGAGGATATTCGATTCCGGGTTGTTCGGCACCCTTTTCAAGCGCAACAGATACGCTGTGTGGAATCTGGGTGGTCATCTCGTGAAAGGACAGTGCCGAGACCAGGCAAAGGACACCGTTCGGCACCCTCAGTGCAACGGTGACAAGATCAGGATATTCGAGCGGCTTCCTCCCTTTGAGCTGGTAAAACCCTCGGGAAAGCTGTTCAAGCTCACCGCTGTCACGAAGACTGTACAGCGTCCGGGGATGAATACCAAGGCTGATCGCTTCCCTGGTACGGATGATGCCGCCCCGGGCAAGAATAAGAGCTTTGGCCGTATCTGCAACGATACCTGGTTGTGACATGTTTTATACGGATAGAAATACCTAACATTATGCATAAGTATAGGTATATTTATCCAAACCAGCAACAGACCTGAAATGTATCGAATAAGGCTACGGGAAATTTTTATTTCCCCATCCTCGTGCTTCAGGTGACTTTTCTGCTGTTCACTGCAAATTGCCTGAACTGGCTGAACGCATTGTATTGTTATGGTGAAACCGTATCGTTACAAGTGGAGCCGGGGACTTCCGACACAGTATCATGAACCGAAACATTAAGCAAGGATGCTTTTCAGAGTCATGTCAGACATCCATAACGAGTTCAGTCACGAGGAAAGTGGCCGGGACTATCGCGTTCCGGAACTTGCTGATGACAGGAAATCCATTCTCATCCTTGCGGGAGACACAGGAGTCCTCAGCAGGAAGCGGACATGGCTCGGCTTTCTTTCACAGTGCGCTGTTCAATTCAAAAGCGTTTTCCTGGTTGAAGGAAATCATGAATGGTATCACGGCAACATCGAAAAGCACTTCTGGCGGAACGCCATCGCCGAGCAAGGATGGCAAAACGTACATACCGGTCAGGTCATTCTGGAGAAGGAACGCATCGCCATCATCGGCACCACGCTCTGGACAGACTTTTTCGGCGGCAACCCCATCGCCATGTTCGATGTCAGTCAGGGCCTCAATGATTATAGTCTGATAAAAGTCGGAGTCGAGTATCGCCGGTTAAGACCTGAATATCTTCTCGCACTTCATCACAAACAGAAAAAGTGGCTTTTTGAAAATGTCGATCACTACGCAGGTCTTGGATACACCATAATTGTGGTCACGCATCACCACCCGTCTCTGCAAGGCATTGCCCCCGGTTACCGAAACGACCTCCTGAATCCAGCGTATGTGTCCGACCTTGAAAAAGAGGTGTTACCCCGTAAAATAGACTACTGGATTTGCGGTCACTGCCATACCGCCATGGAGTACTCGATCGGCGAGACCAGAGTGATCTGTAATCCCAAAGGCTATCCTCACGAATACGGCAACGGATTCGACCCGCTCAAAACGCTGAACGTACCGTAAACCAGCAGGGAGCAATGTCCTTGTCCGCAGCATTCGAGCCCACCATTCTGCCGGCTGTTCCTCAGCACACATTACGGAATTGTCCAGAAGCCATTTCTCACAGGTATGGTTTCTTCTCCATCGAAAATAGCCTGAAAATGGCGAAACGGCATCGTAAGAGGTGCCGATATGGTAGTGCCGGATGATTTCGAGAGGTTCGTCGAGTACGTCGATTGAGCGGCAGTCCCGATCGGCGGGCTTCCGCTTGATGTTACACGGGAAGTGAAGCATATTCATGACAACAATCTTTTCGCAAATTCGATAAACTCCCGTCTTGCCTCCTCAAACGCCACCTGATCACCGTAGACCAGGTCAGTGACAAACCTGTCATATTCTGCTGCAAGACTTTCATCGTTCTCAAGGTATTCAACCGATTTGCTCATTTCCACAACAGGATTCATCCGAAATTCCGGGAACTGTCTGCCAAACCTTTCGGCATCGGAGTCCACCATCTTTTCAAAAACCTCACCGGCCAGTCCGGATATCAGATCAGGTAAACGACGATTGATCACCGTCACATCATAGACATGACGAATCAATCGGTCATCATAGTCTTTACTGACCCTGCCGGAAAGAGCTTCTGCAGTTCTCCTGAGAAAAGAGAGTGTTTTTTCTCCAATGGATTCCTGCACACCAAGACAGTTGATTCTGATTCCTTCAATTGGAGGATCAACAAGAAGCTCGAGAATGCTTCGCACCGACAACAGTTGCATGGGCAACAACAGAGGCCTTGCGCTCAATTCAAGTTTGATTTCAGGGCGAAGGCTGGCAACGACCTCAAAGCGGCTCTCATAGCGGATATTCAGAGCGATATAATTGTTCTCATCCCGGGCAAGCACTTCGTTTTCAGGAACTACAAAACCTTCGGTAGCGAGAACAGCAACGAGATGCTTTTTGAACTGACTTAACCGGAGGCTGTTCTGGCTCCGGAACAGTCCTGGTGGAACAACAACTTTGAAATCAATATCTTCCGACATTCTCCCGATCAATCCATGTGCTTTGGACAGGCAGGTTCCCCCGCAAAAGATCAACTGTATCCCATTAACATCAATATCTGCAAGCTTCTCAAGTACCTTGGTGACCAGTACATCTTTTTCAAGTGCAGCGGCCGGCAAGGGTGTAAGTCCTTCACCGGTAACGTCCAGAATCAGGTTACGTTCATGCGCTGTAATCGTTCTCATATCTCACCTTTCGATTACCTACCGTTAACTTGCGGCTGATTCGCCGTTGACCGGTATCGAAAACAGCCTGTACAGGCACCTGCGTACTCTGACCGGAGGCATACTCTCTTTGTGCTTTTCCGGGTTTTGCCTCGATCATCAGACGCCTGAACGCCTCTTGTGCAAGAACTTCAAGAGGTTCCCGAGGAACCGCTTTACCGCTTATCGAACTGATTCTGGATTTGGCAAAAATACCGTATCCAAGACGCACAAGACGCCCCTCACTGACAAAGTCAGCCAGCAATCGACTGATCTGGCTTTGGCTTCCCATGCGGGTAAAATCTGAACGCATGATTATCTCACCCCGCCTCATCGTTATGGAGCGTATCATCCGTTCTTTCATGTTCAATCGGGACTTCATGGTCTGATAACATTCAAATCAAGTGATCACTTCCGAAAAATCATAAATCAGCGTTTTAATATAAAACATCTTATCGCTGCAAAAAATGCCCATAACGTGCATTGTCGGCGACAAACCCGTCACCGTCAATGCCGTTTTGATGCCTGAAACCCGGAGCTGGAAGCCCGGATGCCAGTTCAACAGTACCGGGGATATGTCCGGTAAGAAGTTGTTTTATTTTTGAGGATCTATCGGTAGTCTTGCTGCCAGCATGACGATATTTTTAGATGCCCCCTTTCATGGTGATAGATCGTTCGAATTTCCGGCCTCTGCCGTGGAAAGGGCTCAGGAGCCCCTACTCAGCCAGCTCGTCGCGGTCCCTGAATCCCATCAGGTAGAGGATTGCGTCGAGGCCGAGGGTCGAGATCGCCTGTTTCGCCCGCTCGCGCACGATGGGCTTGGCCCTGAAGGCGATGCCGAGACCGGCCTTGCCGAGCATCGGCAGGTCGTTTGCGCCGTCCCCGACCGCAACGGTCTGTTCGAGGCTGATGTTCTCCTTTTCGGCAAGCAGTTCGAGCAGTTCGGCTTTTCTCGCTCCGTCCACAACCCTGCCGAGCACCCTTCCCGTCAGGCAGCCATTCTCGATTTCGAGGGTGTTGGCATAGACATAGTCGATCGAGAGCTTTTTCTGCAGGTAGTGGCCGAAATAGGTGAAGCCGCCGGAAAGGATGGCGGTTTTATAGCCGAGCCGTTTGAGGTTGCCGAAGAGCCGTTCGGCTCCTTCGGTCAGCTGCAACCGTGCGGCGATGCTCTCCATCACATGTTCGTCGAGCCCCTTGAGCTTGCTCACCCGACGCTGCAGGCTCTCGTTGAAATCCAGTTCCCCCCGCATGGCCTGTTCGGTGATGGCTGCAACCTCTTCGCCGACCCCCGCTTCAAGGGCAAGTTCGTCGATCACCTCCGAGGTGATGAGGGTCGAATCCATATCGAACACCACCATGCGCCGGTTCCGCCGGAAAATATTGTCCTCCTGGAAGGCGATGTCGATGCCGAGGCTGTCGGTAATGGCCAGAAGCTGTTCGCGAAAAAGGTTTTCGTCGGAGAGGGTTCCCCTCAGCGAGAACTCCACGCAGGCGCGGGTGTGGTTGTCGCCGTTATCGAGCGGGATTCGGCCTGAAAGGCGGCTGATGGTGTCGATATTGAGATGATGAGCGGCAACGATCGACGATACCCGCTTAAGCTGTTCGGCTGAAATTTTTCTCGACAGCAGCGAGAGCAGGTATCGGGGCTTGCCCTGTTCGCCCACCCACCGGTCGTACTCATCGTCAGACACCGGAGTGAAACTGATCTGGATGCCGAGCGTATGGGCGCAGAAGAGCAGGTCCTTGAGAACGGGCGACGAAGCCGACTCCTTGGGCACCTCAACCAGCATGCCGAGGCTGAGATGGTTATGGATCACCGCCTGCCCGATATCGAGCACCGGTACCTTCGCGTCAGCAAGAATCGCCGTTATTTTCGACGTCAGACCCGGTTTGTCCAGGCCGGTAATATTGATAAGGAGAAGCTCGCTCATATCAGGGAGGTTAACGGTTAGCTCTACGCAACAGGCGCTATCGATAAGCCATTTCGCAGTACTCTCATGGAACCGTTTATTGCGGTCATCTCCCATGACAATCCCGCTCGACTGTTGAACAACAACATCGCATTGCAAAACATCAAGATAGTGTTGTTTCGGGAACCTTCAAAAACGGGGGCAGGGAAGATAACCGAACGGCAGGCATCCGGCGCAGGCAGAATGAGTGTGCCTTATAGCGTAATTGCTGATGGCGCGACATTATTTTGCTATACTTTCAGGGCACCTCTAAAAAGTGTGATGAGCGATCAAAGTGCAAGGCGGACGGAGCCCCGATAGATCGGGATAAACTACGAAACCGGAGTCCCGAAAGCTTTCGGGATGAGGATTTCGAGCACCGACCAACGCAGCAATTTGGGCGCGAAATAACTTTATAGAGGTGCCCTTCAGTAAGCGGTTATTGCGATGTGAGTCAGCATGCCGGTCGACAGGATGCCCCAATAACTTACATACCGAACCGTTTTCCCACCTGCATCATTCTCAGAGTTACTATCTTTTTTGCCGCTTGCACCTGCTTGTTTTTTCGGTTATTTTTATACTCAATAATAAAATCAGCCGAATCATGCCCTACAAAACAAGAACACTTGAGCGCTTTTTCCTGCAAGCGAGTCAACAATTCCCCGTCATGCTGCTGACCGGACCTCGCCAAACCGGAAAAACAACGTTCCTGCGACACCTTGCAGGAGAAAATCGCTCGTATGTCACGCTTGACGACCCGATGCTCCGGGCACTCGCAAGGGAAGAGCCCGCACTGTTCCTGCAACGCTTTACCTCACCGGTTCTCATCGACGAAATCCAGTATGCTCCCCAACTTCTGCCGTACATCAAAATGGCGGTGGACAACGAACCGCAAGCCGGAAAATTCTGGCTTACCGGTTCACAGCAATTCCATTTGATGAAGGGGGTCACTGAATCGCTTGCCGGTCGTGTCGGGGTGGTCAACCTGCTTGGATTCTCGCAGAGAGAGCTTTTGGACACTCCTTCTGCAGAGCCGTTTCTGCCGGTTCCGGAAGTCATGAAACAACGGGCAGAAAGCCGGCAATTGCTTCTGCCCGAACTCTACCGGAAAATCTGGCTCGGATCGTTTCCCGCTCTCCATCAGGAAAATCCTGCCGATCATGACCTGTTCTACAGTTCATACGTCCAGACCTATCTGCAACGTGATGTGCGCGATCTTGCCAATGTAGGCGACGAAAGCGCATTCATGGGATTTCTCCGCTCCTGTGCGGCACGCACCGGCCAGATGCTCAATATTCTGGACCTTTGCCGCCAGAGCGACATCAACCATGCGACAGGAAAACGATGGCTCTCGATTCTTGAAAATTCAGGCATTGTCTATCTGCTCGAACCATGGCACACCAATATCAATAAAAGAGTGGTCAAAACCCCGAAACTGTACTTTCTCGATACCGGACTTGCAGCCTGGCTGACCGAGTGGACTTCACCCGAAACGCTGGAAGCGGGAGCAATGTCAGGAGCCATTCTTGAAAGCTGGGTGGTATCGGAGATCATCAAAAGCTGGTGGCACAACGGCAAGCGTGCTCCCATTTACTACTATCGCGACAAAGACGCCAAAGAGGTCGATCTGCTCATTCATCAGAACGGCACGCTCTATCCGGTAGAAATAAAAAAATCGGCAAGTCCGGGAAAAGATGCAATTCGTCATTTCCAGGTGCTTCAAACCCTGAAACAACCGATCGGGCAGGGATGCATCATCTCGCTTGCCCAAATGTATCTCCCGATCACATCAACCATCGATAACGTACCCGCAGGAATGGTGTGACCACTGGGGTCAGGAATACAGGGCATGATCGCTATGTGAATCGGCTCAGCATCCTGCCGGTCAGTTCGGCAGGCACCTGCCGGGCAACAGGTGAATCCATCGGTTACAATGACCGACTTGACCGATGGTTTTTTTACAACAGCTTGCGTCCTTGCAAACGTCACGTCACAAGTTCATGATTTCAGGAACGTCCCGCCTGTCTCCCGAAAAGATAGTGTTGTTTCGGCAACCTTCAAAAACGGGGGTGGCTGGGGTAACTGGCGAGCAGGGATCGGGAGCTGAATGAATGCCGGTGCGGTGTGGCGTAGTTGATAGTTGTTTTGTGCCGTGTTTTGTTGACGATACAGTGTTGTTTCGCTATATTTGCTGTAAGCGATTATTGTGGCATGAGTACGGTTGATGATTGCAATTCAAAAATCTGCGGTTTAGTCGGAGTCATCTAATTATTAGCCCCGCGCCGCGGGATATATTTATCTACCTGCATTGAATATAAGGAGGAAAAAATGGCAACATGTCCAGTTTGTAACGGCAGCGGTGAGTGTCAGGACTCATTCCACTCTGGTGTGAACCCGTTTACCGATGAGGATGGCCATCCTTCATTATTGGATAACCTTTTCGGGTCATGCCCATCGTGCGGGGGTACAAATACAGAAATGCCTGATGGTAAATGCTCCACGTGTGGCGGAAAAGGTGATGTGCCTAGCTAAAAGATGATTCGAGATGTACGCGGATCGGGCATCCGTCTCTTCGCCCCCAAGCGGATGAACACCGCGTCATCAAATAAATTTTCTGCCGCGGAGCGCTGCTCATCCGCGGCCACGTTATACAGAGAGACTATTGTCCGCATTTGACCCGAAGCAACGTTAATTAGGTGATTACCCCAAGAATTCACAGAAAAGAAAATAAAGGAGCGGACAGGCATGAGTGGAAGCGAAACCAAAAATGCCACATTAACAACTGCTTTAGCCTTTCATTACCAAGTGCTGATTGGCTTGGACAAGTGTTTCTCTCTTGAAGAAGGCCAGTCGGTTTGGTTCGAGAAAGACGGTGATGTCAGCTTGATTTCTCCAGACACTTTGGAATCAACACAAACCGAAGTGAAAGATTACTCAGCGGCTCTCACTGAGCACCACGAAAACCTTTGGAAGACGTTAAAGAACTGGCTGGCACCAGAGTTTAACCACGCTCAATACGGTGTTTTGGTACTTCACACCACCCAAGCGTTTGGCGCAACTACTCGTCTAAAACACTGGAACTCACTAAATGCGGTACAACGCCTGCAAGTATTAAAAGACATTTTTGCAGAACGTACCGAAACCCAACTGAATGCCGAAAAGCCATCAGATGTTATCAAACTGCAAAAAGCGGTAATGTCAGTTGATGAGGTATTGCTTAAGAATGTACTTGGTAAAGTCACTTTATTTACGCAAGCCGATAACGCACAAGAGCTGAAAAAACAGATACGCTCCAAACCAATAGGTATTCCAAAAAATAACCGGGAAAGTTACCTACATGGGCTTATTGGCTTTGTGTACGCGCAGGCAACTCAGCAATCTTGGAGTCTCAAGCAGCAAGAATTTGCAGCGAAGTGCGAAGAGTTAACAGCGCTTCTTTGTAAAAAGGAGTTCACCTTTCCGGTCTTTTCTGGCTATGAAGCCTCTGAGCCAGAAGTAGAATTACACAAGGACAGACCTTTTGTGCAAAAAATTACCGAAATTGAGCATCACGAGATGATTCCTGATGCTGTAGGTAATTGGATTGAGTTACAAAACTCACTGCTTGAACAGCTAGATGAGTACCCACTCTATAAAGACAAAACCAATACCTACCAAAACCAATTAGTCAAAAAATATAAGCTTGCCTATTCGAGCGCTCAACTTGAAGCAACAGATTCAATTAAAAGTTCAAAATTACTTTATAACAGTACCATAGGTGAACAACCGCTTAACATGGGCAGTGCTATCCCGCCTCTTGAATACAAAAACGGACTAATACACGATGCCATGGATGATGAAGAACGTGACTTAAAATGGAGGGTTGAGCTATGAGCAGCATTGTCGACACTCTATATGAGTTGAAATACAACCCGTTCGAGTACGGAGCATATCTTGCCTCGTTTTACACAGCAGTAGGCGAATCAGAAAATAATCTTTTACTTGCACCTTTGGTGATCCCGCTTTGCAGTCATCCTGTTTTTGGTCAAAAGTTATTCAACTCTAACATTAGAAGCACTATCTGGTCGGTTTTTGATGATCGCACCAAGCTCTATGACCTACAAGAACGAATCGATGGGTTTCAAGCGTTAACAGAGCAATGCATTCAATATTGTTTGGTCAATGATTGGTTATCCGTAAACCAACAAGGTTTGTCCCTTTGCGCATGTGATGAATCTGAGTCAGTATTTACCAATCAAAAAAGTGCAGAGAAGTTAGGACGGTTGTTTAGCGGTCACTCAGTGGTCGAGATTTATGCGCTTTTAGGGGTGAAACCACAATGAAAACATTAATTCATGAAATTGGCGTCATTGATAAAAAAGGAAACAAGCACCCTGTTAATTTTAAAAAGGGGCTAAATGTCGTCACTGGTAAGTCATCAACCGGCAAAAGCGCCTTAATTGAAATATTTGATTATTGCTTTGGTAGTGGTGAGAACACCATTCCAAAAGGGGTCATTACTGCCAGTGCCGCTATTTACTATGTTGCGCTTTCGGTTAATGAACAAGATATGGTGATTGCGCGTGATCCTGACATGGCGAGTAAGGCCTTTTTTCGTCGAGTTGAGTTATTCAATTCTGACGATATTGATCGCGATTATTTTAACAGTAGCCACTTCCGCCCGTTAGATGAGTTTAAGAAGCATCTAAGAGACTTTTTCTTAGATATAGATGATGTGGATGAGTCATTGGCCGCTAGAGCCACTCGGCGGTTTAATGCTAAGGCAGCTACCCCTTCAATACGCAGTTTTTCATCGTTTATTCTTCAGCATCAAAATCTTGTTGCCAATAAACATGCGTTATTTTACCGATTCGATGAAAAGGAAAAACGTGACCAGGCGATTGATCATACCAAGATATTTTTAGGGTTAGTTGATCAGCAATACTTTCATTTGTCACAAGAAAAAGAACGGTTAAACGCCGATGTTCGACGTTTGGAGCGTCAGAAAGAGACAAATAAAAGTACCTCTGAAAGCTACAAGCAAAGCGTAGGCCCCGTTTTAAGCCAGCTGTATGCTTTGATGGGGTTTAAAGACGAGCCGCTATCTTTGCAGCAGGTACTATGCCACCCACAAGACGCCAAAGACCAGCTCGACAGCATTATCGTACCTGAAAAAATCAATCATAACTCTGATGCGGTTACTCAACGCTACATTCAACTAAAGTTGGCGCGGAACCAGAAGACAGCTGAACTAAGAAAATTGCAGCGCGAAGCAGCGTCAATTAACAAACATATTCAAGAAGAAGTGCGCTTTGTTGATAACGTAAAGCAGCTTAGCTCACCAAAACAGGTCCACATATCAGCTTCAGTCTGTCCGTTTTGCCATACTGAAAAAGATACGTTGCGAGGAAGTGCGGAGAAATTACAGCAAGCCATCACGAAAGTATCGGGAAACCTCGCGCAAGCGCGACCAATGAAAGCTAAGTTTGAATCGTCCTTGGTTGAAGTGCAACGTAATATTGAGGTTTTTGATAAGGAGTTGACCGCTTTAAACCTGCAAATCACGGAAATTGAGAAAATAGAAAAACAGTTGGTGGAACAAAAGAGCCTGTATGAAAGTATTTTGATGCAGAAGGCCAAACTATTTGTGCTTCTCGATACTCTCAACATGGCCGATGATGCAGAGCTTGAAAAGCAAATTAATACACTAAACAAACAGCTTAAAGAAATCAGTAAAGCACTAAAGCAATACGATGTGCAAAAGGGGCTGGAAAGCGCCGCAGACAAAGTTAACCAATATATGGCTGAGATCGGCAAGCACTTTGAGTTTGAAAAGAGCTACAAACCCACTGGTGTCCGGTTGTTGAAAATTTAAATCCCAGTAACTTGTTTTCTAATAATAATATATGGCGATATTTTGCCGTTACCGATTTGAAAATGCCTGCTATCTTTGATCATTTCATAATTCTCCGAA
>Ga0209467_1000445_pt1 | contig 59183 bp, 41 predicted proteins | sample Higcelwee11metaG_FD_187175 | JGI IMG/M metagenome (GOLD analysis project Ga0209467, IMG submission 187175) | Freshwater pond sediment microbial communities from the University of Edinburgh, under environmental carbon perturbations - High... | ecosystem: Environmental > Aquatic > Freshwater >... | reverse complement strand
TCATAAAAAATCGATTTTACCCAAGGAGAACAAGATGTCAAAAGTGATGAAATATCTGATGCTGATTTTGCTGTTAGCAGGGTCTGTATTTGCAGCAACCTCGTGGACTCTGAAAGTAGGATCAAGAAGTGCGCTTGTCTATGCACCCGATAAACGGGACAATCCGGCTCTGGTTATTTCTATGCACGGCATTGGTGGTTGGTCTGGATGGTCTTCAGGGGCAATGAAATTTGAGGCCCTTGCTGATACGGCCAATTTTGTCGTTGTGTATCCAGCGGGCGCGAATTCCGCATGGGACATTACTGGGGACACCGATGTGAATTTCGTTCTCGCCATCATTGATTCCATGTATAATCGCTATCAGGTTGACCGTAACCGCGTTTATGCATCAGGCTTCTCCATGGGTGGCATGATGAGCTGGTGGTTATCCTGTAAGATTCCAGATAAGATCGCAGCCATTGTTCCCGGTGACGGTTATCCGTTGTACGGAATGTCGGGTTGCTCGGAAGTCCGTCATGTGCCAGCACTCCAAATCCATGGTACTGCCGATGACTTTGTTTCCTACAGTGGCTTTGTCGGGAGCTTTATGCCTGCGCAGAGGACTCGTTACGGTTGTCCTTCGACACCTGTTAAAACCTCCCCTTATCCGGTGGAAGTGAATGGACGTAATGCAGCCCAGTTGGCTCAGGGTTCCAAGTCCTTTATGGAATACTATGGCCCTTGTGAAAAGGATGGTCTCACGAGCGAAATGGCATTGCTTTCTGTCGATGGCATGATTCACGACTGGGCGACTCCTGATAAATTGAATACTAATGATGATACCAACTACAATGGCAAGCCGTTTGATGTCAATGGCACTTGGGAAGCTTGGAACTTTATGAAGACCCACAGTCTGACTGGAGATATTGTTGTGGTAGTCACGCCACCGACGGTATCCATTACGTCTCCCACTGAGAGCAGTTCGTTTATGGATCCGGCGACTATTTCCATTGCAGCCACAGCCACGGATGCGGATGGTTCGGTTTCTCATATTGACTTTTTCAGTAATGACAGTCTGATTCATTCGGAATGGACTGCTCCCTATGAATTTGACTGGACTGAAGTGCCGGCAGGTGACTATACCCTTACAGCGGTAGCTTATGACGATGACGGCAATACAGCGAGTGATACCATTCAAATCAAAGTCGAAAGTTCTGTTCGGATAATGTCCGCATTAGAGTTGCAAACGGGACCTGTGACTTACCAGGTTTTTGATTTGCAAGGTCGAGTCTTAGGCTCCGTAGTGGCGAGCAATCTGTTAAGCTTGCGCAATGAAATTCAAAAAGCTTTTGCTAAGCCAGGATGCTATATCGTGCGATCTCCCAGCGCTAATGGAGGTTCTATCCAGAAGATTGTGGTTCAACCTAAGTAGGCGAAAAACGCATGGCGCAGTAGGTTTTCTGCATTTTTCTTATGCATAAAAGAATGATTTTACCCAAGGAGAACCAGATGTCAAACGTGATGAAATATGATGCTTTAGCAGATACAGTTAATTCTGTTGAGGTTTATCCTGCGGGAGAAAATTTTTCATGGGAAATTAGTGTGGATAATATAGGAAAAGTCAAATGAAGAATCCATTTCGCTATGCATTGCTGATCTCATTATTGATTGCGACAATCCCTTGTTCTGCTGCCCAGTATTCCGAAACATGGGCATCTGTTGGAACTCATGTTGCCGCTCCTGAGTGGTTTCAAGATGCGAAATTTGGACTTTGGTTCCATTGGGGGGCATACACTGTCCCTGCATACGGTTATGAATGGTATCCGAGAAATATGTACAAGTCAGACGATTGGAGTGGTACATACAAGCACCATGTGGATACCTATGGTGATCCAATGACGGATTGGCCATACAATAAATTTATCGATGGTGGTTATGACAAAAAGGGGAATTGGGTTCAATTTGCCCCGAAGCTAAGTTCCCAAGGGGGAAAATTTGATCCTGATAGTTGGGCAGAATTATTCGACTCCGCGGGAGCCAAAATCGCGGGGCCGGTAGCTGAGCACCATGATGGATTTTCTCTTTGGGCAAGTAAGGTGAATCCATGGAATTCTCTAGCTAAAGGACCTAAAGTTGATTTGGTGAAGGCGTTGACTGACGCATTTCGATCCAAAGGGATGAAAGTAATGATTTCTATGCATCATGCATGGAATACAACTGGCTATTACGAGTCTGCGCCCGCTCAAACCGATGAAACATTGAAGAAACTTTTCGGACAGTTAACCACTGCGGAAGCGGAACAAGTTTGGCTTGAGAAACTGAAGGAAGTGATCGATGGTTACCAGCCGGATTATATCTGGCAGGATCACAATGTTGTCAAGATGAGTGAATCTACGCGACTGAAATTTCTTGCCTACTATTATAATAAGGAAGCGGATTGGGGGAAGGAGGTTGTGGCAAGCTACAATGATGGATTCAACACCAATACTGCAGTAAAACAGTATGAAAGGGGGGGGCCGGCTGATCTTACCACACCCTTTTGGTTGTCAGAAGATGCAATAAGCTCTTCCACATGGAGCTACATAGAAGGAATGAAGTATTATACATCAACAGTTTTGTTGCATCGACTATTGGATATTGTCAGTAAAAACGGAAATCTAATCCTAAACATTTCCCCAAAAGCAGATGGAACGATTCCAACGGAACAGCGCACGATTCTCTTGGCGATGGGAGACTGGCTCCGGAAATTTGGTAGTGCTATCTATGGGACGAGAGCATGGTCCGTATATGGAGAAGGCCCAACAAAAATGGGTGGAGGCTCTTTTTCTGCCCCTGTTGCAGGAACAGGGGAGGATATTCGGTACACACGGACAAAAGACACTAGCGCAGTCTATGCAATTTTTTTAGGATGGCCTGGAAATAATGCAAATGTGACACTTACAGGATTAAGTTCTAGTAAGCTTTCTCTAACCTCAGAATCTACAGTCGGACTTATGCTTGAAAATTCTGAAAATACGATACCACTAACATTCAGTCAAGGTAGCGATGGTTTGCACGTGACTTTTCCATCTTCTGCCCCCTATAGCGCCTTAGCCTATCCAATAGTGATACAGGTTAGGCCAACTAGAGATCCAGTGCCTAGTCCAAGGGATACTGTTTTTAACGGTTCATTTAATGAGGATAGCTACGGTTGGAAACTTAACGTTTGGCATGGTGGTGCATCATCTAGTGTTGTAAACGGAGAATGTCGTATAGATATTGATAGTGTTGGCACATCCAATTATCAAATCCAGCTAATTCAATCTGGAATAACCTTAACCAAGGGTAAATCTTATGAAGTTAGTTTTGATGCTTATGCACTAGCAAGCAGGACTCTTGAATTTAATGTGGAAAAAGACACAGATCCATGGACTAGTTATCTTACTGCTCTTGCAACTTTGGATTTAACCAATACAAAAAAACGTTATTCTGTAAGCTTTGTAATGACTGAGCCTACAGATTCAATTGGACGGATTAGCTTTAATCTTGGGGCCTCTGATATAACAACATTTATCGATAACGTTCAAATCAAAGTCAAAAGTTCTGTTCGGATAATGTCCGCATTAGAGTTGCAAACGGGACCTGTGACTTACCAGGTTTTTGATCTGCAGGGTCATGCGCTTGGCACAGTCGTGGCGAGTGATTTGCCAAGCTTACGCCAAGAAATTCAAAAAGCTTTTGCTAAGCCAGGATGCTATATCGTGCGATCTCCCAGTGCTAACGGGAGTTCTATCCAGAAAATCGTGATTGAGCCTAAGTAGTAAGTTATTATAGGGAATTCATTTGTTCGCACGAATGGGTTCCCTTTGCTGGGTTAGTGTGAGGATTGGAAATAGTTTGAACTGTAAGGAGTATTCAATATGGGCAACATCCGAAAATGTTTCGAAGAAATAGGTGATTCAAGCTGCGGCTTGTTTCGTGCTGTGGTGATTTTTTTATTGGTTGGCTTATTATGCGGAAATGCCTTCAGTCAAACGTTGCGGCGGCCCATATCCCCTTCGCAGCCGATGATCATGGTTCATGCCGATGTCTGGAATTCTGCGGACCCGCAGAAGATTATTGATATGATTCCATCGGATATACGACCCTATGCCGTTATCAACATTTCGCTGTCTATTAACCATAACACGACAACAGGAGCGTGGCTGACATCTGAATATGGTTATGAAATAGCGAAGTCCTGGTTAAGGACTGCTGCAGAAAATCGCATGTGGGCCACGATTCAACCGTCCAGCGGGGGGTACAGTCATTTTCCTGATTATGATCTTTCCGCGGATTTAGATACAACGGTTTATGGTGAATTTTTTAAGAATTATCCCAATTTTCTGGGGTTTAATTACGCAGAACAATTCTGGGGTTTCGATGATCAGTGGTCCCTGACTTGGACAGAGCGGGTGACTCATTGGACCAACCTGATGAAGCTTACACACAAGTACGGAGGGTATCTCAATGTCAGTTGGTGTGGAGCCTATTACGGTGCTGGCATTAACCCCCTTGCCATGGTGAAGCGGAATTCTGCCTTTGCGGCAGTTCTCAAGCAGTATCCGGAAAACTTTATACTGAGCGAAAAGTTCACTTCAAAATATGGTTTCCTTGATATTGAAAGTACCAGTATGGGGATGTGGCTTTCGGGATATGCAGGGCATTATGGCATTCGTTTTGATGAATGCGGATGGTCAGACTCACTGCAAAATTCAACGCACTTTCCGGTTTCTGCGGGAGCCATTCCGGTTGTAGAGCACATGATGCTGACAGGGGAAACTTTAATGGACGGGCCTGAATTGATCTGGCAGCAGTCCATCAAAAATTTGAGTGATGGTACTACTTCCGATGGTTTTACGACTCGCCGGTGGGAGCCCTATCCGCAATACCAGAACATTACGCTGGATATTTTCCGCAAAATTCTGGATGGAACGATTCGTATTTTGAGTCGGGGAGAGGTTATCAATCGGACCAAGGTGGTTATTATCAACGATGTCACTTCGGGAAACGATCAGGATAAGTATAGTTCTCCGACTACGCTGTTTGAGGGACTTTACAAAATGGATGGCGATGGCAACCTTCTGGATAACAGAAACTGGTTTAAAAAGACTGGCCGGTATCCTGCTGTTCCTACGGTTTATCAGTTGGCAGATGACACCGCTAGTGCTTTTCAGGTACAGGTGAAAAAGTCTGCTTATGCTACACGGTGGTCGACTGTTGCAAGTAAACAGACTGAATTCAACAATCTGTTCCCTTCGGAGTACACTGGCGATATTTATGCAGCCCGGAGCGAGAACGGCTGGGTTACCTACAACCCGTACAAGAAAAATCAGACGGCTAAAGGATTAATTCCTTTCAAGTACAACACTTGCGATAGTGTTACTTTGACGTATTCACATTACACTTTAGGCGTGATGAAAGAATTTTCCAACAAGGTTACTTTCTATTTGACCAATTATGACAATACGGATACCGGTCTTAAAACGGACGTTATTAAAATCTATGGAAGCACCGCGGAACCTACTTACAGTTATACGGATCGTGCCAGTCATCAGGCAAGTACAATCACCAAGAGTTGGTCTGGTGGCATATTGACATTGAATGTGACTCACAACGGACCGCTTGATATTACCATCAACTGTTCGGGAACGAATACAGGTCGCCTGACATCGTACACGACAGCCACGCTGGTTGCTCCTGAATCTCCTGCCATCTATACCGGACCTCGCCAGTATGAAGCGGAGGATTTCGATTGGAAGAGCATCGGTGGCAACGTTGCGAACGGTGTAAGCCTTGCCGTCAGAAATTATCAGGGATTGGGGTATCTGAAATTCGGAACCAATTCGGCGGCAAGGATTCGGGACACCGTGAAGGCTCCCGTCGCTGGGGAATACACTCTGGAAACTAGGTATTCCGTGGCGGGTGGCAATGTGACTACTATTGATCTTTACGTCAATGGGACCAAGGTCGCGACACCGACATTCAGCAAAACTGCCTCGGACGGCACCTTCGCCATCAACACTCAGACCGTCACTCTGAATGCGGGTGTTAACGTCATCATGTTCCAGGCTAATGCAACAGGTGCCTACAGTGTCATTTTTGATAATATCGTTCTCACGTCTACGACTCCTGTGGTGGCGACTCCACCGACGGTATCTATTACATCGCCTGCTACAACCAGTTCTTTTACGGCTCCGGCGACTATTTCCATCGCTGCCACAGCCACGGATGCGGATGGTTCGGTTTCCCATATAGACTTTTTCAGCAATGACAGCCTGATTCACTCGGAATGGACTGCGCCCTATGAATTTGACTGGACGGAAGTGCCGGCAGGAGATTACACCCTCACAGCGGTCGCCTACGATAACGATGGCAATACGGCGAGTGATACCATCCAAATCAAAGTTGAAGGCTCCGTTCGGGTAATGTCCGCATTGGAGCTGCAAACGGGCCCCGTGACTTACCAGGTTTTTGATTTGCAGGGTCGAGTCTTAGGCTCCGTGGTGGCGAGTGATTTGCTAAGCTTACGCAATGAAATTCAAAAGGCTTTTGCTAAACCGGGATTCTATATCGTGCGATCTTTCAGTGCTAACGGGAGTTCTATCCAGAAGGTGATGATTGAACCAAAGCCATAATCAAGCTATGATGCTGAATATTGATGAAATCAGTGATTATCGAGATCTACTGAAACAGTATTATGTTCAGCGCAAATTGGATATGCCGCTTTATTCCTATCGAATGATGGGAATGAAGCTGGGTTTGGAAACAAGTCAGATTTTTCGCATTCTTAACAAAGAGTATCATCTTCCCACCAGGTGCATTCCTTTGGCAAAGGATCTTCTGGGCTTATCGGGGCGCTCAGGCGAACTCTTTGAGATCCTTGTCGCGGCGGTTCGTACGCGATCCAAGACCAAGCAAGACAAATTGTACGAGATGGCATTAGCACTCCGTGATGTGGAACTTCGCAAGCTCAATACTCATGAACTTCTGTTTTTGAGTAAATGGTGGATTCCTGTTGTCCGTTCCTACATTGAGTTGTATGGTGGCGACGCTGATCCCGGTCGTATTGCTACGCGTATCATTCCTCCCATTTCGCGGGAACAAGTGGTGGAGGCGCTGCAGGTTTTGGAAGCTCTCGGATTTGTGACGAAGCGATCTTCGGGGCAACTGGGGGTATCCAAGTATCATTTTACCTCCAGCGGAACGGAAAAAACAGCGGCCATCCGGAGCTACCAGAATCAGGTGTTCACATTAGGGCAGAACGCATTGGCAACCATTCCTCCTTCAGAACGTAGCATCTCCACTTTGATGGTGAGCGTGGATGAAGACTGTTTCCAGGAATTGCAGGAAATGAGTCGGGAATTTCGCAGGCAAATTCAGAAACGGGTGGAGGATGTCGCTTTTCCAGATCGGGCCATGCAGGTGATGGTATCCATTTTTCCAGTAATGCAGAAGAAGGGGCGCAAATGAATGGGATTTGGATTCTGCTAGTGGCAGCGATACTCTATTCTTGTGGCAACCGTGATGTCGCTGGAGGAAGCACCGTGGAAACGGATAATGCCATTTCTGTTCAGGTCTTTTTGTCCGATGGAAAGCCTGCATCCAAGGCCATTGCCCGCATTCGTCCCGCCTGGTCCGTAGCCGATACGGCAACAAAGCAGATCGCCTCTCTCTATGCGCGCGATTTGCAGGCCGATTCTCTGGGGCAGATTCGTTGTGAGGATTTAGCTATAGGAACTTATGCTTTGGAAGTGCAAAGCGCAGGAGTGGGCGCATTTGTCCAGTTTGAGCATCGGGATACGATTTCCAGGGAGATTTTGAATGACGTTTCCCTGAAGCCTTTGGGCAGCATTGAAGGACAGGTGGAACTTCCTATGGGTACACAATACGCCTGGATTCAGGTTTATGGTCTGGATCGAGTGGTTAAAACCGATAGTAGTGGCAATTTTTCTTTGGATTCCCTGCCTCCATCGGCCCTGCACATCCGTGCTATCACGGGAAAGCAAGTGAGTGTAATCGCTGACGATCTTGTCCAGGTTCATTCCGGCTATTCCTGGAATGTGGGAACCTTGTCCGCAGCGAGTATTTACACCGAAGATCCCTTGACTTGGCGTTATTCTCAAAGTATTGAGGTGGATTCATTGTTTTCGGATTGGATGCTACCACTTTCGAACCCCACTGTAGGTTTCTTGCGTTTGGATTCGACTAATTTTGACTTTTCGCAAGCGATGGATGATGGTCGTGATCTGCGCTTTTTTGATGAATTCGGAAACCGCCTTGTATATGAGCGGGCGAGTTGGAATGCCAATTTGAAAACGGCGTTCATTCGTATCCGGATTGCAGGGCTCTCTCTGTCTTCCCAAATAGAGATGCGCTGGGGTTGTGATGGCGCAGTCGATCCTGGAGATGCCGGCCTCTGGGAAGGGGTTGCTGATTCCGTAGTGGAGGAACTTTATACGGTGCTTGTCGGAGATTTTGAGGACGGTTCGCTTCAATCCAATCTTCAGGCCCCCATCGCGCCCCATTTTTGGTATCTAATTCCACAGGATACCAATGTGAATATGTCTCCATCATCGGATAGTGCGCTCTTGGCCTTGCAGTTAGCAGGTTCCGGTCGGAGTGGGACTGCCTTTCATATCACGAGTACAGGGCCATCCTATAAGTGGGCTCTGCTCGGGCTTAATTTGTATAAAGAGAATGCAAGAAACTTTGATCATTTAGACTCTGTGGTGTTTTGGGTGCGTGGCACAGGATATTATGAGTTTGCCTTTGAGAATCTTCTTGATAGTAATGGAGGAAAGGCTGTTTTTTCGGATAGTTTAGATACCGTCTGGACTCGGAAGTGCGTGCGCCCTGAGAATTTCATGCCCGCAGATAGTATTTCGGGAAATTATGGATGGGAGGCTATCCAGTATTCGGTCACGAATATGTCCTTCTTTGCCTTCGGTGACGTTGATTTCTGGCTGGATGATATTCGCATTTACGGCCTAAATCGGGATGATTTGGAATAGTTGCCCTTGGCATCGTTGAACCAGTACCGGTGAGGGGATACTTACACCCACGGGACTTTAAATGGCAAGTTTTAGTATTCGGACGATGGTTGCACTAGGGTGTACGATAAACGATTGGGAGAGTCTCACTGAAGGATGCTGACACCGTTGTTGGGGTTCAATAAGAAATTCAGACGATTTCTTGGAGAGTATTCTATATTGGCGAAATGCTACCTCCATATTCGTCTCATAAATACAAGCAAAAACACGCTAACGCCTTTCCTAGCCTTGGACCGAAAGAGGAACCAATACGCCAACAAGGGTCCAATCTCACTCCCGCAAAGAAGAAAAAAGCCTAATTCTCATCGGTAGAGATCTCCTTTTTAGAACATTGAAGAGGTTTCAAGTAAAGCCAGAAAATGGCTTATATCCTTGCGGTACAATGGTCTGCGACACTCGACGAGAATCGTTTTGACGCACTTTGGGTCGCGTGGAGCTGTTTCAGTGGTATTCTAAAAATAATGGTTACGCTTTTTTGTGTTGCAGAGGGCATCGAATTTGATGTATTTTTGAGTATTATTTGAAATCTGAAAAATGCAGATATGACAGGTTACAAGAAGAGAAATAAAAATATGGCAAATAAATTATATCCACGAACCAATGACAATCATACGTGCAGCTTAAAAGACATAGTTCAAGGGGAGAATATAGTGGTGGGCGAATACTCCTATTACCACGACTTCAAGGATCCTTTAGGATTTGAAAATAATAACGTCTTGTATCACTATCCTGTGAATAAGGATAAATTAATTATCGGAAAATTCTGTTCCATCGCCCATGGAGTGAAATTCATCTTTAATGGTGGGAATCATAAAAATGAATCCTATGTGAATTATCCTTTTGCCATATTTGGTGAGCTTTGGGACCATTCGATACCGGTGACCGATAGCTGGGATAATAAAGGGGACATTATCATCGGCAATGATGTTTGGATAGGACATGAGGCCATGATTATGTCAGGAGTCACCATTGGCAATGGCGCTCGTATCGGATCACGGGCTGTAGTGACAAAGAATGTGAATCCCTATGAAGTTGTCGTGGGAGTTCCTGCAAGAGTCGTAAAGAAAAGATTTGGCGAAGATGAAATTGAATTATTGGAACAGATTCAATGGTGGAATTGGACTGCGGATGTTATAAGAAAAAACATGGATGTGCTGATGCATCGAAATATTAACGAACTGAAAAAACTATTAAAATAGTAGCAACCAAAAAAGAGGTTGGCTTGCTTGAAAAGGGAAGAACGATATATTTTAAACCCGTTGTCGAATGGGGTTGAGATTTAAAGGAACTGTTGACAAATGAATTTGAAAGATCTGGGATACAATGAGGCATGGGAAACATCCAGGCGGGAGATGGGGCTTGAACGCTTTGATGTAGGGCGTGTCGTGGCGGAGCATAAGGAACGTTATCATGTGCTGACAGAGAAGGGGGGAATGGATGCGGAGGTTACGGGGAACCTGCGTTTTGTGGCGCGGGGCCGTGAGGATTTCCCGGCGGTGGGTGATTGGGTGGCACTGACGATTCACGATACGGATTTTTCGCTCATTCAGGGGATCTTGCCGCGATTTTCTGTGATTTCGAGAGAGGCTGTGGGGCAGTTTGGGGAGATTCAGATTATCGGAACGAATATTGATGATGCTTTTCTGATTCAGGCCGTGGACAGGGACTTTAATCTCAATCGGCTGGAGCGTTATCTGACGCTATGTCATGCGTCCAGGGTGCGTCCGATGATTGTGCTGACGAAGACGGATCTGATTTCCGAAGAGGCGCTGAGTTCGATTCTGGATCGGGTGCGGAGAGGTATGCCGGAGATCCCTGTGATGGCGATCAGCAATGAGACGGAGGCGGGTTACGAGACTTTGAAAAATTCTCTTGAGAAGGGCAGAACCTATTGCATGCTGGGTTCTTCGGGCGTGGGGAAATCTACACTTTTGAATCATCTTTCGGGCAGATCTGTGATGAAAACCGATGCCATCAGCGCGAGTACAAACAAAGGAAGGCACGTGACGAGTCACCGGGAGTTGATCGTGCTTGCGAACGGTAGCATTCTGATTGACAATCCGGGGATGCGGGAGGTGGGCATTGGCGAAGCGGGCGAGGGCCTGGAGACTACGTTTGATCCTGTTTTTACTTTGGCGAAAAAATGCCGATTCAGGGACTGTACCCATACTCATGAAGCCGGTTGTGCCGTACTTCAGGCGATTGCCACTGGGGAGATTGACCGGCGTTCTTATGAAAGCTATTTGAAAATGGAAAAGGAAAAAAACTTTTTTGAATCATCGGCGAAAGAACGACACAAGAAGGATAAGGACTTCGGGAGAATGATGAAAAATTACCATAAGGGAAGAGTTGGACGTTGAAATGGAGAGCTCCAATGTATTCCTCTGGGTGCTCGGTGAGTCGTTTCTGATGTCAGTTTTTCTAGTGGCTTGTTTGTCAGAAATAAAACAGCCCCCCAAAAAAAGACACATTTTAAAATTCGCGCCACCTATATTCTCAGAGAAATCATTGGCAATCGGCCCTATGGCTTTTGGTTCTTTTTTGCTCAGAATTGCCGAATATACGGATAGTGGCTTTTTTTAATGGACGTATTTAGTCATTGATTTAATGACATTGACCCCGGTTTAAGAATTTGACAAACGGAATTTATAAACGCGATATTTTTATCTCTTTGTTGCTTTGTCTTGACTGTAGGTTCGTGTTAGGATAGATTATTAGATAATTGGTTGCCTTTTGGAATCCAGAGGCAGAGTGTTTTTTTTTATTTAATAAGGGAGAATATTTCATGAAAACAAACGGGATAGAACTTGAGAAGGAAATTTTAGATCAGTTGCCAGCCATTGTGATTGCGGTGGATAAAAATTTTAACACCCTCTATGCCAATAATGCGGCACTTAATTTTATGGGGTCAACGCCGGAGAAAATTATCGGACAGCATTGCTATGATGCAATCCGGAATCCGCAGTGCAAAACACCTGAATGCTGTATCGCCCAGGCTATGGCTGATGGGAAGGTTCATTCGATACGGAGTGAAGCCGATGGTGGCACCGGTAACCGATTCCTCGAAAGTACGGCGGTGCCCTTGAAGGACGAAAAGGGAGAGATTGTTGGGGGTCTGGAATTTGTTCTTGACATTACTCAGAAAGTGCTGGATGAGAAAAAACTGAATGAACAGGGTCGTACCATTCGCGATATGTCAACGCCGACCATCAAGCTTTGGGACGGCATTCTGGTGCTTCCTGTTGTCGGAGTTATAGATACGAATCGGGCTCAGCACATGATGGACAGTATGCTCAATAAAATACTCGCGTCTAATTCTCGGGCGATCATTATGGATATTCAGGGAGTGGCCGCTGTGGATACCGCTGTGGCAAACCATCTGATCAAGATTACCAAAGCGACCAAGCTCATGGGGTGCGAATGCCTTATTTCCGGGATCTCTCCTGGGGTGGCGAAAACGCTCACCCAGCTCGGCATCAATTTAGGTTCAATTAAAACAAAAGCGACGCTGAGTGATGCGCTTGAGGAAGCCTTTTCAATGATTAATCTGCGTGTTGTTACAACCGAAGCAAAACAATAGTGGAAGCGGATTCGTTCCGGCTTCTTAATGGGGTGAAGGCAATGATGGATTCCGGTGAGGAATATTCGGTATCAGGTAGCGTTACCAACCGTTGTTATATTGCTTGTATTAACGGTGAGTTGAGTAGTGCTCAGATGGGGCAACTTTATGATGAAATCGTTCGTATGGCCGAAAAACGCGAACTCCGAGGGGTTATCATGGACTTAAATGGTTTGGCCGTGCTGGATAGCGCCGCTTTTTGTGTGCTTCGGAAAATTTCAGGGGCTCTCGCTTTGATGGGACTGAAATCAGCATGGATGGGTATTAAGCCTGCCATTGCCTCTTCTCTTGTGGATTTTGGTGCAGATGTGGACGATCTTTGCATTTGTCAGAATATTGAAGACGGCGTTCGGCTCATGAGTTTCCAGAAATGATTGCGCTGGAGAATGGGTAACGGTGGCCAAGTATTGTAAGAATAATAGAGTATTGGAAGCTTCTGCCAAGCTTCTAGAATCCTCAACGTTTGAGTTGAATGAAGAAAATGATCAAGCCACAGCGGTCTTTATGACCCGTGAAATTGCAAAGAATGCCGGATTTAATCTTGCCGATGAGGTCATGGTGGCCACTGCGGTTTCCGAATTGGCTACGAATATACTGCGCTATGCTTCCTGTGGTAGCATTCGGGTAATTGTCATTCAGAACGCCGATGGGAGAACTGGTATTGAAATAGGGGCGGAGGACAAAGGAAAGGGCATTCGCGATCTAAAACTTGCCATGCAGGATAATTACAGTACAGGAGAAAGTCTGGGTTTGGGGCTCCCTTCAGTGGAGCGCATTATGGATGAATTTGAAATTGAATCGGACATTGGGCAAGGAACCCGAATTCGCGCTCGCAGGTGGCTTTAGATGGATAAAATCGATTATGGAATCGCTGTGAGAAGTCTACAGCTTGAATGTGGCGACATGCCTCTGGTTTTGAATGATGAGGACCAATATCTTTTGGTTCTTTTGGATGTTCTTGGGCATGGCGAGGAGGCGGGCGAGCTTGCTCAGAGAACAAAAAAATATATTCAGGAGCACAAATCTCTTGAACTTGAAAAATTGATCTCTGGAGTGGATGGCGTTCTAAGGGATACGCGCGGTGCTGTAGGGGCCTTTATCTGTTTGGATGTGGCAACGGGAAATTTTAGGTACGAAAGTATTGGCAATGTGACGATGAGAATCATTGGTGCTGACTCCTCTGTTTTTGTCCCTTCGGGTGGTGTCATCGGCTATTCTATGCCGGTGCTCAAAGAAAAACGTTCCCGCCTCCAGAGCGGAGATATTCTTTTGATGTATTCGGATGGGATCAGGGCTGGTTTTTCTTCTTATGAGTGGGCCGATTTGTGGTTGCAATCGGCACAGGATATCGCACAAGGTTTGCTCGAAAGATTCTGTATTGGGGATGATGATGCCTCTGTCATTGTTTTAAAATACGGGACTTTTTTTCCTTAGCGGGGTGTATATGTTGAAGTTGGGCGAGTTGCAGATAGGTTCGAAGGCGATTATTGTAATTATTCGAAAAAAAATATGTCGGCTTGCTTCTGAATTGAATTTCAGTCCCTATGTTTCGGCAAGAATCGAGTCCGCCGTCTCTGAAATTTGTACCGTCTGTTTTCGCGAGGCGTCTCCGCTTCAGCTTTTCGTGGGGCTTGAAATAGGGAAAAACCGTTGCGGTTTGTTTTTGCGCTTTTCTGTCATTCCTGAAAATGTCGACCTGTCTTTTGGTAAACTTTTTTTCGATGCTTTTTCCGTTCATGGAGCTAAAGAAAATTGCTGTGCGGAGGCTCTTGTTATTTTACCTGTTCCAGAACTTGTGAACGATTCCCATTTTGTGGATTTATTGATATCGGGTCTGGCTTTGCCTTCGCGCACGGAACTTTTGTTGGATCTCCAGAAAAAGAATGAATTGATGGAGATTCAATCTAGTGAATTGCGTGTGGCGAAGGAACATGCCGAGGCCGCCACCCGGGCGAAATCAGATTTTCTTGCCAACATGAGTCATGAAATACGGACCCCGATGAATGCCATTATGGGGCTCAATAGTCTTCTTGAAAAAACGAGCCTCAATGCTAAACAGGCTGATTATGTGAAGAAGATTGGCAATTCGGCGCAGAATCTTCTGGGAATTATCAATGATATCTTGGACTTTTCCAAGATTGAAGCTGGCAAAATGAGCGTGGAATCCATTCCGTTTTCCATTGAGGAAGTGCTGGATAATGTGTCCAGTGCTATCGGAATAAAGGCCTTTGACAAGGATATTGAGTTTGTGATTAGCAAGGCTCCGAATGTCCCACACTGCATGAGGGGAGACCCGTTGCGTCTCGGGCAGATTTTGATTAACCTTGCGAATAATGCTGTGAAATTCACCGAAGCGGGTGAGGTGACTCTTAGGGTGGATCTGAATAGTATCCAGGGAAATAGAGCTGACGTTGTCTTTTCTGTCGAAGATACGGGTATCGGCATGACGGATGAGCAGGTTCAAAAACTGTTTCATCCTTTTTCCCAAGCCGATGAGTCCACGACGCGCAAGTATGGAGGCACGGGCCTCGGACTCACGATATCGAAAAATCTGATCACTATGATGGGGGGAAATATTGGCGTTTCCAGCACGTTTGGCAAAGGGAGTCGGTTTTTCTTCAATGCCATTTTTGAGGTCTGTGATTCGCCTTTGAACCAACCGCAGATTGTTCCCGAGGTTCTTAGATATCTGAAAATCATGGTCGTGGATGACAACAGTACGGCACGAGAAGTTATTGCCGAATATTTGAAGGCTTTTAATTTTCAGGTAACGCAGGCGGCTTCTGGTTTTGAGGCTATGAAGCTTGCGGATGGAAGTCATGATCTGTTTATCTTGGACTGGAAAATGCCTGGTATCAATGGAATCGAGACATGGCGCCGGATACGGGCAAAGCTAGGGGCTAAAAAGGCGCATGTGATTATGGCGACTGCTTACGGAAAGGATGAGGTGATTGCAGAAGCAGAAAGCGAAGGCATAGAAAAAATTCTCACAAAACCCATTGGGCCGTCGATTCTTTTGAACACCATTATGGAAATGCATGGTACAAAGGCTGTTACTATAAAGCTCAATAAGAAAAAGGTGCTTCCTGGCTTTGATGAGATCCGGGGGGCTTCCATACTTCTTGTGGAAGATAACCAGATTAATCAGCTTGTGTGCCGTGAGTTGCTCGAAGGGGAAGGTTTTTGGGTGGATATTGCGGACAATGGTCGGATTGCTGTGGATATGGTATTTAAGGGGGCCTATGACGCCGTGCTTATGGATCTTCAGATGCCGGAGTTGGACGGTTACACCGCGGCAGAAGAAATTCGCGCAGGGGGGAATGGCAAGTCGGTTCCCATTATTGCACTGAGTGCCGATGTTATGGAAGGAACGCGGGAGCAGGTGCTTGCCGCAGGAATGAACGATTATATCACGAAACCCATTTATCCAGGAGAACTGTATGAAATTCTCGTCAAATGGATCGCTCCAGGTGAGCGACCGCGTTTCGTTTCCACGAGCATCGGGGCTGAAGCCTTTGATGATGAGTTCTCGACAAATTTAAAATCCTTTGATGTGCGTTCTGCCTTGCTTCGCATTGGTGGAAAACGGGAACTGTATCAGGAAATACTTGCAAAATTCAGGGACAGTTACAGCGATTTTATGAAAAAAATTCGTCCCTTGATAAAAGAGGGAGATCGCCGAACCCTCATGCGGCATTTTCATACTCTTAAGGGTGTTGCTGGGAATATTGGAGCGAATGATATTCATTTTATTGCCAAAACTTTGGAAGCCAAGTTGAAAACGGCGGAAAATCTTCAGGATGTAGGGGCGTTTGAGGAGCTCCATACGCTCCAGGAAAAATTGGCTATTGCCATGAAGGAGATTGCATCTGTTCATGTTTGTAGTGATATGTTCGATGTTGTTATTCTGGAAAAAAAGGATCTTATTGAAAAAATAAACGATTTGGCTACGCTTCTAGACGGCTATGATTCGGAAGCGGAAACCGTAGCGAGGGGACTTCTCGCGACCTTGAATAATAGGGGATACGCTCCTCAGGCAAAAGATTTATTTTTAAAAATCAAACAATATGAATTTGAGGCGGCTTTGAATGTCTGTCGGTTACTATTGAATGATATAGATGGAGGGGAATAACGATGATATATTCTGTCCTAGTTGTGGATGATGTCCCTGAAAACATTGATGTTCTTAAGGGCATGCTAACAAACGAATACTATGTTAAGGTCGCTGTCAGCGGCTTTATGGCTTTGAAAGTCGCCGAAAAAACCGTACCGGATATCATTCTTCTGGATATCATGATGCCGGATATGGATGGCTACGAGGTTTGTGAGAAGTTAAAAGCCAATCCCATCACTCAGAATATCCCCGTGATTTTTGTCACCGCCAAGGATCAGACTGTAGATGAAATAAAGGGATTTGAGGTCGGTGCTGTGGATTATGTCACGAAGCCTATCAGTCCGTCCATTGTCAAGGCAAGGCTCAGTACACACCTTGCGCTGAGCAATCAGAACCGGGAACTGGAACGACTGGTGACTCAAAAGACCAGTGAAATTAACCAGACCCGACTGGAGATCATCAAGAGGCTGAGTCTCGCTTCAGAGTATAAGGACAGTGAAACAGGACATCATATTGAACGCATGAGCCAGTATGCCTATCAGATCGCCGTCGCTTGTGGAATGGATATTGTTAATGCTAATCTTCTTTACAATGCGGCTCCCATGCATGATATCGGTAAAATTGGCATCCCGGAAGCTATCATTCTAAAACCGGGCCGACTTACGAAGGAAGAGTTTGATGTTGTCAAGACCCACTGTGAAATAGGGAGTCGGATTATTGGGGATCATACGTCCGAATTGTTGAAAGCGGCGAAAATCGTTGCGTTGCAGCACCACGAAAAATGGGACGGATCCGGTTACCCAGAGGGGTTGATCGGAGATTCCATTCACGTTTATGCGCAGATTATTGCGGTTGCTGATGTTTTTGATGCATTGACCAGTAAAAGGCCTTACAAGGAAGCGTGGGACTTTGATCGGGCGGTGGCGCTAATTAAAGAGGAGAATGGTCGGCATTTTTCTCCGGGAATCGTGGTGGCTTTTTTGAAAATTTTGGATGAAATTAAGGCAACAATGCTGAAATATTATGACCATTAAATTTTAGCGCTTATTGAGGTTTGATGTTCTTTGCTCGGCCAATTTCATTCCCGCAAACCAATTTTTAGAGGCTCCCTTATATAAGGGACTCTTTTTTGGGATCAAACAAGATATGCATTTTCCATCAATTTCAACGTCGCACCAAGTGGATGCGGTAGTTGTTCAATGCCGTGATTCCTTTGCCATCGCGGATTTCGTTGCCGAAATTGATGACGGCGAGGTACGCGTTCGGGTCAATTAATTTATCCTCAATGAGCATTTTGAAAAATGCCAGCAGATCTATTTTTCCTTTCCAATCGAGGCGCGGATTGACAAACGCGTAGTATGTCCAGTGGACGGGTGGGACAAGGTTCGGGTCGCCGTGATTTTTGAGGATGGTGATGTTGAAAGGCTGTCCGTCGATGGTGTCACTTTTGAGGAAGGGTGCTGGCGGGAGGTTGTCGTTGCGAATCCAGATCATGATTTCATTGAGGAGGTGTTTGTCATCGGCGACATCTGTGGTGAGCCATATCTGAAAAGAGGAATTGCGGTGTCCGTAACCGTAATGGGTGAACTCGAATTCCGCGGTGAGAGTATCGATGTCTTTGAGCGCGACGGGCATTTGGGGAGTGGAACTTTGGGGAGCCCAGGGGTTTTTGCCGTAAAGAATATCGGGGAAGGCGACAATTTCAGAACCCGCGGGCCATTCCCAGGCCCAGGCTACCGAGACAGATCCGTCTTTATTCGCCTGGATGCCGATTTCCTGACGATAGTCTTTGCTATTTCCTTTGTTCCAGACGTTGTTTTCCACATAGTATTCGCCCGCATGTTGTTGCTCCCAGTCGGTGGTGGCTGGGGTCTGATAATAGCGGTGCAGTTGCTGGAAATAGTTCTCGTTTTCGGTAAAGCGCGGACCCGCCTGGGTTTGGCTCCACAGTACTACAGTGATGCAACCTAAAATGACAGGGAAGTCATTCATGGAAAACCTCCATCAGAGTACTGTTAATATAATATCTACAGCTTATATTCGCCAAAATAATCCCTATATGCCATCTATATACCTCTCTCTCTATGTTTGATTCCGGAGGTATTTATGGATATACTCATGGTCGCACTTCTTTTGGCTCTTGTTTTAGGCCTTGTGGGGGCGCTTAAAATTCTTGACAAGAAGGAGAAACCCTAATGTCAATTCTCGCCTTGATTGCAGTCACCCTGTTGCTGGGTTATCTCTTTTATGCCTTGTTTCACGCGGAGGATTTTTAATGGATTCCAGACCGATTTTTGAACTTGTGCTGTATCTGCTCCTGCTTCTCTGTCTTGCGATTCCTTCAGGTTTATGGATTCAAAAGATAATAACTCCCCGGAAGGAAACTTCCTGGGGTGATTGGAAAATTTATGCAAAGTCCCTGATTATTTTCCATGCTGTGGGAGTCCTTTTCCTTTATGCTCTTTTACGTCTTCAGGGGCTTTTGCCTTTGAATCCACAAGGGGTGACGGGCCTTTCTCCAGACCTCGCTTTTAATACGGCCATTAGTTTCGTCACTAATACCAACTGGCAGGCCTATTCCGGGGAAGCCTCTATTTCTTACTTGGCGCAGATGGTGGGACTTGCCGTGCAGAACTTTCTTTCTGCTGCGGTGGGTATCGCTGTAGCCATTGCATTGATGCGGGCTTTCACCCGGCAAGGAGATGGTTTAGTCGGAAATTTTTACGAAGATATTCGCAACGTGGTTCTCAGGATTCTTTTGCCTGTGAGCGTGATTGCTGCACTGGCACTGATTTATTGGGGTGTTCCTCAATCCTTTAGCCCCGCAGTTTCTGTGCAGGGGATTCAAGGACAGGCACAGTCGCTGCCTCTGGGCCCTGTCGCTTCTCAGGAAGCGATTAAGATGCTGGGTACGAACGGGGGAGGCTTTTTCAATGCAAACTCGGCGCATCCTTTTGAGAATCCAACTCCAGCGAGTAATCTTTTGCAAATGCTGCTGATTTTTCTTATCCCCGCAGGATTGACGTTTGCTTTTGGGCGGGTGGTTAAGGACAAAAGGCAGGGGATTGCGTTGTTCTTATCGATGGCTATTCTTTTTTCGATCGCGGCACTTCTTCTGTTGCATTTCGAAGGTGTGGCTCAAATCTGGGAAGGCAAGGAAACGCGATTTGGTCTGTGGGATTCGAGTCTCTTTGCGACGATTACGACTTCGGCTTCTTGTGGCGCGGTCAACGCAATGCATTCTTCGTTGAGTGCTTTCGGCGGTATGATTCCCTTGTTGCTGATGCAGCTCGGAGAAGTCGTGTTTGGTGGAGTCGGCTCCGGTTTTTACGGGATGATTCTTTTTGTGCTCTTGGCGGTGTTTCTCGCAGGCCTTATGGTGGGGCGCACGCCAGAGTATTTGGGTAAGAAAATAGGACCGTACGAGATGAAGATGGTTGCTGTTGCCATTTTGGTCACTCCACTGCTGGTGCTTATAGGAACTGCGATTGCTGTCTGTGTTCCTTTGGCTACAGGAGCGATTCTCAATCCAGGCCCCCATGGACTTACCGAAATCCTTTATGCGTTCTCCTCGGCGGCAAACAATAATGGTAGCGCTTTTGCTGGGCTCTCCGCTAATAATCCGTTTTACAACATTGCCCTTGGACTTTGTATGTGGTTCGGTCGTTTCGGCGTCATTCTCCCGGTGCTTGCCATTGCGGGTTCTTTTGCGAGCAAAAAGCGTGCTCCCGAGAGTGCGGGCACCTTGCCCACTCATGGTCCCCTGTTCATTCTTTTTCTTTGCCTGATTGTAATTCTTGTCGGGGCGCTCACTTATTTTCCGGCACTCGCGCTGTCTCCAATTGCTGAAGCTCTGAGTGAGTCCCACTTTATGGGAGGTTTCTAATGCGATATCCACGCAAAATTTTTGGTGGCTTTGACCGCAAGTTAATGAGGGAAGCTGCAATTCTCTCACTGAAGAAGCTCAATCCGCGCAGACAATGGCGTAATCCCGTCATGTTTGTGGTCTGGATCGGTTCCTTGTTCTGTACCGTGCAAGCCATTCAGGAATGGATACAATCTTCTGGAACTTATTTTTTGCCCTTTTTATCCCTGTGGCTTTGGGCGACGGTATTTTTTGCAAACTTTGCGGAATCCCTTGCGGAAGGCCGCGGGCAGGCTCAGGCCGCGACGCTTCGTGCCACACGATCCGGAACCAGGGCGAAAAAGGTGGAGGCTCTGGAATACTCCAAAAAATGGACCCTCGTCAATGCGGAGCAACTCCGCAAGGATGACCTGGTTCTTGTGGAGGTTGGGGATGTCATTCCCACGGATGGGGAGGCTGTGGCTGGTGTGGCGACTATTGATGAGTCTGCCATTACGGGTGAGTCTGCTCCTGTGATCCGGGAATCGGGCGGTGATCGCAGTGCTGTGACAGGGGGCACCCGCGTTCTTTCGGACTGGCTTGTCATTCAGGTTGTGGCCAATCCGGGCGAGACGTTTCTGGATCGTATGATCGGCATGGTGGAGGGCGCGAACCGCAAGAAAACTCCGAACGAAGTGGCTCTCTCCATTCTTCTTTCTTCGCTGACCATCATTTTTCTTGTGGTGACGGCATCGCTGTTCCCGCTTTCGACATTCTCCGCAGAGCGGATAGGCCTCACTTCTACGGTGCCCATCGCCTTTCTGGTGGCTTTGCTGGTCTGTCTGATTCCGACGACCATTGGGGCCTTATTGTCCTGTATCGGCATTGCCGGTATGGGGAGGCTTTTAGATGCACGGGTGATCGCCACTTCGGGACGCGCCGTGGAAGCCGCCGGGGATGTGGATGTGCTGCTCCTGGACAAGACGGGGACAATTACCTATGGAAACCGCTTTGCTTCCAAATTTATCCCTATGCCCGGAGTGACCCACCAGCACCTTGCTGAAGTGTCGTTCCAGGCTTCGCTCGCCGACGATACCCCCGAAGGACGCAGTATTCTGGCTTTGGTCCGAAAGGAACTCCCTGCGATTTTCCCCCGCAATGAGCACCTTTGTAAGCCCATTCCCTTCAGCGCCAATACCCGCATGAGCGGCATGGACGTGCGGCAATCGGAAATGGGAGAATCAGTGCAACTGCGCAAAGGTTCTGTAAGTGCCATCAAAGTATGGTGTGAAAATCAAGGCGCGCGCATTCCTTCCGAGCTGGAGTCCGAGGCGGCCCAGATTGCGTCCAAGGGATCCACACCTCTCGCCGTATCCGAAAATGGAGACGTTTTGGGTTTGATCGAACTCAAAGATGTGGTGAAAGAAGGCATTCAGAAGCGATTTCAGGAACTCCGGAGAATGGGCATTCGTACAATCATGATCACTGGAGACAATCCCCGCACGGCAGCCGCTATTGCTGCGGAGGCCGGTGTGGATGATTACATGGCCGAAGCCACTCCAGAAGCAAAACTGGCGAGAATTCGGGAGGAGCAGGGAAAAGGTCATTTGGTCGCTATGACGGGAGATGGCACCAACGATGCTCCTGCCCTCGCTCAGGCAGATGTCGCTCTCGCTATGAATTCCGGGACTCAGGCAGCGAAGGAAGCGGGCAATATGGTGGATCTCGATTCCGATCCGACCAAATTGATTGAGATCGTCACCATTGGTAAGCAATTGCTGATGACACGGGGATCGTTGACGACATTCAGTGTGGCGAACGATGTCTCGAAATATTTCGCCATTCTTCCCGCTGCATTCGTCGGTATTTTTCCGCAATTGCAGGTGCTGAACGTGATGCGGCTATCGAGTCCGCAGAGCGCTATTTTATCGGCGGTTGTGTTCAATGCACTCATTATCATAGCGCTTGTCCCTCTCGCCATTCGAGGTGTTTCTTTCCGTGCGGAATCTGCGGCAACCCTGCTCCGCCGGAATATACTCCTTTATGGGGTGGGCGGTTTTGTGACACCCTTTTTAGGAATCAAAATCATCGACATGGCATTTGCCGCATGGGGAGGATTCTAGTATGCTGAAGTATTTCTGGCCATCACTTAAAAATCTCACGTGGCTCACGCTTATTACCGGAATCGCTTATCCTCTGTTCCTCTGGGCAATGGGAGCCCTTCTTCTTCCGTCGCAAGCGAAAGGAAGCCTAGTGGAAAGGAATGGCGTTATTGTAGGATCTCTCCTAATCGGGCAAGAATTCCTGGATTCGAAGTATTTTCAGGGACGTCCTTCCATGACAGGTTCTTTTCCGTACAATCCCATGGCTTCGGGAGGATCCAACTATGCAGGGAGCAACCCTGCACAGAAAGATTCTATGGTTGCCCGGAGAAACAGGCTTTGCCTCGAGAACGATTGTAGTTTGGCCCCTCCCCCTCGGGAGCTCTTGGAGGCCTCGGCAAGTGGATTGGATCCGGAGATCAGTCTGCGAGCGGCTCGCTTTCAGGTGAGGCGAATTGCCAAAGCCCGAGGTATTTCTGAAGCAGAGGTTGCAGAAGTGATCAAAAAGAATGCAATTTATTCATTATGGAATCTCTATGGAACGGACAGAGTGAATGTATTACAGTTGAACCTCGCTTTAGAGGAGGGTCTGTTAGAAAAGTCCTTGAAATCAGATTTCAAAAAGGAATAGTTTATGGAAGAATCCCCCAGACCAGATCCGGATGATTTGCTCCGAAAGATTCAGCAAGAGGAGGCGGAACATCCCCGCGGTCATCTCAAAGTTTTTTTTGGCGCTTCTGCGGGTGTCGGCAAGACCTATGCCATGTTGCAGCATGCCCATCAGAAATCCAAGGACGGTGTACATGTCACTGTCGGTATTGTAGAAACTCATGGCCGGGAGGAAACGGCCTCTTTGCTGGAAGGCTTTGAACAGATTCCACTAGTTCCAGTGAGTTATCGGGGGCGTACTTTTGAGGAGTTGAATCTGGATGGTATTCTGGAGAGAAAGCCGCAGTTGGTTCTTGTAGATGAACTCGCCCATACCAACGTGCCTGGCGCAAGGCACAAGAAGCGCTGGCAAGATGTAGAAGAAATTCTGAATGCGGGCATTGATGTTTATACCACCCTGAATGTGCAGCATCTCGATAGTTTAAATGATATTGTCGGTCAAATTACAGGCATCCGCGTTCGTGAAACCGTTCCGGATCGGTTTTTCGAGAAGGCGGAAGAGGTCGCTCTGATTGACCTTCCGCCGGATGAACTGATCCGTCGCCTGGATGAAGGGAAGATTTACATTCCGAAGCAGGCGGAGAAAGCAACACAATCATTTTTCCGCAGGGGGAATCTGATTGCGTTGCGTGAACTCGTCTTGCGAAGGACTGCTGACAGCGTGGACTCCAAAATGCGGGAGTACCGTACAGGCCGGGGAATCAAGCAACTATGGCAAACCAAGGAGCGGATTCTTGTCTGTGTCGGGCCTCATCCCGAATCGGAGCGCCTGGTGCGGGCGGCTTCTCGAATTGCTTCGGCCTTACATGCGGACTGGATCGCGGTTTATGTGGAAACACCCGATTTGGCAGAGCTTCCATTGGAAAGCCGTTCCCGGATCTTTACCACACTAAAGATTGCTGAAGATCTGGGAGCCCATACATCCACTGTGTCAGGAACTGACGTCCCGCAAACTCTGATTGCTTTTGCGAGAGAACACAACGTAACCGCCATGGTTCTCGGGAAGGCGCGGAAAAAAGGACTCTGGAATTGGGGAAGCAAGGATCTCACGAATGAAATTTCTCAACTGGATCCTTCACTCTTGCTGCATGTAATTGGTGAAGCACAGACTTCAAAGCCGCATCAATCCATCTCACGGAGGGCTTCGAAGTTCTTGTGGAAGCCCTATGGAATCGCAAGCCTTATTCTGGCGTTCGTGACAATCGGCTGCACCCTTTTATACCCCTATCTGGATCTTGCCAACATTATTATGGCTTACCTCGTGGCGGTCGTTTTCATCGCTTTTCGTGATGGACGCAATCCCGGACTTTTTACCTCCATTTTAGGGGTACTCTGTTTTGATATCTTCTTTGTCCCGCCCCGTTTTTCTTTGGGTGTACAGGATTCCCGGCACTTAATGACTTTTGCAATTATGTTAGGTGTCGCCGTTTTAGTAGGCACATTGACATCCAAGCTCAAGTTCCAGGCTACCGTGGCCGCGCGGCGCGAACATCGGGCCGATATTTTGTATCAAGTGGGTCGGGAATTGGCAAATAGCCTCACCGTGGAAAAAGCGGTTGAAGTCGCTGTTCATCATATTTCGGGAATTTTTTCAGCACGCACCCGAGTGCTTTTGCCGGATGCCCAGGACAAACTGCAAATCCCTCAGAATGGGGTGGATGGAGAAGGCTGGAAAATAGATGAAGGCCTTGCTCAATGGTGTTTTGAAAATAGAAAGCCTGCGGGGATGGGAACCGATACCGTCTCGCAAAGCAGTGTCCGCTACGTGCCCCTGCCGGGAACCATGAAGATACGAGGTGTTGTCGCCGTGGAATTCGCTTCCGCCGACTTTGTGCGTCTCCCCGAACAGGTAAGGCTTTTGGAAACCATCGCGACACAGGTTGGTCAGACTTTGGAGCGCATCCATTACATTGAGGTTGCCCAGGATTCTATTGTCCGCATGGAAACGGAACGTCTCAGGAATACGCTTCTCGCCTCGGTGTCGCATGATATCAGGACGCCGCTTGCGGCCTTAGTCGGGCAGACGGGAAATCTTCTGACTTTACAGGACTCCATTCCTCGCGAAATGCGACGTATTGTTCAAAATATTCACCAGGATGCAGAACGTCTGGGAAACATTGTACGCAACATTCTGGATATGGCTTCTCTCCAATCGGGTCAAGTCCAAATCAAAAAGGCCTGGCAGCCCATTGATGAAGTGATCGGTGTTTCCGTTGCCGAGATTTTGAGATTATACCCCGGACTTCCTTTGGATGTGGACATTCCTGAATCTATTCCCCTAGTGGAAATCGATAGCGTTCTTTTTGACCGGGTTTTTTCGAATTTGCTCGGCAATGCGGTGAAATATGCGGGTGTACAGGCTCCCATTCTTTTGTCGGTCCGGGCGTTACCAGATGAAATTCGCATCTATGTTGAAGACGAAGGGCCAGGAATACCGGAGATCAAACAAAATGCGGTCTTTGAAAAGTTTAAGCGGGGTGATGAAGAACATTCATTGCCTGGCGTGGGGCTGGGGCTTTCTATCTGCCGAGCCATCGTAGAAGCGCATTCGGGAAAAATCTGGGTAGAGAACCGTAGCCCTAAAGGAGCCCGGTTTGTAGTGTCTATTCCTAACCGAAAACCACCGGAAAATATTCAGGCAGAATGGGAGGCACATGACACAGAATTATCCTGAGGCGAAAAACGCCTGGAGAATTGCGATTGTGGAAGATGATCCTGGTATTCGCAATTTTATTCGAACGGCGGTCGAACAAGAAGGTTGGATTGCGGAAAGCGTTGGCTCCGCAGGTGGAGCGGTCGCTCTGATGGAACAGAATCCTCCCGATTTGATTGTTTTGGATCTGGGCCTTCCCGATATGGATGGCTCCACATTGATTCGTATCATCCGCAAAAGTTTGACGATCCCTATTGTTGTTTTATCGGCGAGAACTCAGGAGCATGAAAAGGTGAATGCTTTGGATTGTGGCGCCGATGATTACCTGACAAAGCCGATCGGAGGATCCGAACTGAAAGCGAGACTGCGCGCCCATCTTCGCCGGAAGATCGGTCCGCTCCAGCAAATACAACTCGGAACCATTTTAATTGATCTTACCACAAGATCTGTTGTCAAAAATGGATGTGTCGTCCATCTCACTCCGATTGAGTTTAAAATCCTATCGGTACTTTGCAGCAAGATAGGGCGCGTTGTCTCTCAGAGAGAACTGTTAAATGAAGTCTGGGGAATTGAACACTCGGAATGTGCACAATACCTGAGAATTCATGTCGGGCATTTACGTGCGAAGCTTGAAGATAAACCCGCGATGCCCAAATACATCATCACCGAATTGGGTGTCGGTTACAGACTTGCCGATGAGAGCTGACTTTTTTTGAGATTGCCTCTGCAATTGACAGGTATTTTATGGAATTCTATATTAACTAACCGTATGGTTAATAAAGCGAATTCTACAACTTCGACATTGAATGAAGCCCGGCAGCGGATTTTGGACGCCGCTCTCGCTGAATTTTCCGAAAAAGGTTATGACGGTGCCCGCGTGGGTTCCATTGCCCAAAGGGCCGAGGTCAACAAGGCACTCATCTATTATTACTTCAGATCCAAGAATGAGTTGCTCCTGGAACTTCTGGAACGGTTTAGAAAGGATCGGCTTCAGGTGCGCGAAACGCTGATGCAGGAATCGGATGAGCGGGATTTTCCGGATCGGGTGGCGCGCGCGGATGTGGATTACTTGTTTTCCAGGCGCGATGTTTTGCGCGTGGCGCTCATGGAGGATTTAAAAAGTCCTGCTCAGGGTGGCGCTTTTTTAGAGCATTGGGTGTCGGGACTGGAAGAGGGCCGCAAGGTTTATGAGAAGCAGGGTTATTCTTTCCGCTATACTCCGAGAGTGCTCACCGCTCTGTTTTTTTATCAGCTTCTGCCAACGGTCGCTTTTGCAACCTTGGGAGAGGCCTTTGCGAAAAAAACGGGAATCGGGTTGGAACAGATTCGTCTGGAATTTCTGCAACTGGTGCGGGAAACGACGCAGCGGCATTATGATACGGTCTTTGCGAGTTCTCTTAAGGATGCTGCTCCCGAAGCGACATTTTTTGGTTCCAGAAAAAACAAGTCTGAACGCGATTTAAAAGCGGCTCCACTGCATTTGCAGACCAGCGCAGAAGAAAAAGCCGCTCTTATCGCAAAATATGTGGTCCATGGACGAGTCATTAAATTTCCTTTGAAAGAAAAAGCGAAAGTGGTCCTGCTGGAATATTTTTCAGAATTGTTTGATGTGCGCAAAATATATACGGAAAAGCAGGTGAACGAAATGCTTCGCGCCGTGGTTGATGATTATGCCAAAGTGCGCCGCTATCTGGTGGATTATGGTTATTTGGGGCGTCGTCCCGATGGAAGCGCTTACTGGTCGAGAGTTTAGGGCCCCTCTAAGGAGAAAAAATATGGATTCGGTACATCATCAGGGTGTGCAACCTGTCGGACGATTGCTTTTAAAGTATTCGATTCCGGCCATTGTGGGTTTTCTAGCAAGTGCGCTTTATCAGTTTGTGGATCGTGTTCTCGTGGGGCGCGGTGTGGGAACAGAAGCCATGGCAGCAGTCACATGCGCTTATCCACTCACCATTTTAGGAATGGGCTTCGGTTTGTTGCTTGGCACAGGTACAGGAAATCAGATCTCAACATTTCTGGGTAAGAACTTGCGCGATGAGGCGGAGAATGTATTGGGGCAATCATTGCGTTTAGCGATTGTGCTGGGTGCGGGCTTTGCCTTGATCCAGATTGTATTTGCAAGACCCCTGCTGTTTGCCTGTGGCGCAAGTGGCGCGGTTCTCGATATGGCTATCCCTTATTTGCGGATTACGGCCTTCAGTCAGATTTGTGTGATCCTCATTATTTCTATGGGAAATATTTTGCGAGTGCAGGGGCGTCCCGGACTGGGCCTTGTGTTTATGGGTTCAGGAAATATTCTGAATGCCCTTCTCGCCGCTATCGCCATTTTTGTGTTGCACTGGGGAATTGTCGGAGCCGCGCTCGCGACTTTGGTGACAACTGTTTTGAATCTGATCGTTTTGCTTTGGTTTGTACAAAGTCGCCATAGTGTATTGCATATCCACAGTCAGTATCTGGTCAAGAACTTAAAACTCGCAAAATCCATTCTCAAGTTAGGGGCTCCTGTGCTTATGATGCAGGTGCTCGGGATGGTCACATTCCTTGTGGCCAACCATGGTGCTGCTGGCCTGGATGGCGCGCGCGGTGTCGCCGCTGTAGGTGTTTTCAATACAGTGTCGATTCTTCTGATTTATGGCCCTTTAGGCGTGGTACAGGCGATGCAGCCTTTGATTGCTTTTAATCGGGGGGCAGGGCGCATGGATCGTGTGCGCGATTTATTAAAGCGTGCGCTCATAGCAACGACCGTGATGGGGGTTGTATCCGCTCTGATTATCGCTTGTTTCCCGGAAGCAGTGGCGGGTCTTTTTACCCGGAACGACATGAAATTGGTGGATATTGTCGCCCAAGGGCTTCCCATTTTTATGGTATCGGTAGCTCTCTTTGGGGTGCAGGGCACCGCCTCTCACTATTTTCTCGCTGTGCACCAGCCTAAAAAAGCGAGCCTGTTGCTTTTGGGGCGTCAGGTTCTCGCGATTCCTTTGTTTCTGATACTGCCTAAGTTATTCGGCTTCCCGGGCCTTTATCTGGTTTCGGTGCTCTCTGATGTACCGATGGCCATACTTGCCGCCTACATGCTTCGCAAAGAATGGCGGGTGTTGAAACAAAATAATTGATGTTTTATTTCAGATGCACCATTTTTGTGGAAGCGATCACGTGTCCGTTAAAGCGGACTTGTACCCAGTAGATGCCTAGATGGAGCTGTTCCCGGCCTATAGAAAGAGAGCTTTCTCCGGCGGGTACTGTTTGGGAAAACGCAGCAATACGGCGCCCCTGTAAATCGAAGACTTCGATTTCGGCGAATCCCGCAGCGGGAACGTTTAAAATTTGCTGGGCGGCATTGTAGAAAATATTCTGAGCACCCCTTCCTTGTTGCGGAAATAAGGCGGTCGTCGGCCCTGTCCATAAAGTGACCCCCGCCACATCAAATTCGAATTGATCCACGTTGGGACCCCCGTCCGCATCGGTGGACGTGAGTTGAAGTGTGTTGAGTCCTTGAACGAGATCCACGGAAAGGCTTACAGAGTCCCATGTGGTCCAGGTGGCAGTGGAGGCAAAAGGCGCTGCGCCGAGGGAGGTTCCGTTGACAATGAGATTCATGTGCCGTGCGAGAGTGCCCCCATTGGCAAAGCGAATCACTAGGGTGGCAGTCCTCGCTGCAGTCGTTGCATTCAGGTTCCAAAGCGCATCACTTTCCGCGCTGTTGGTGAAATTGTAGTAGCCGCTGTCAATCCAGCCCGTATTTTTTTCTTCGTAAACTCCCAGCCCTTGAGCAGGATATGCGGCATTCACGCTTGAAAGAATAGTGGCGGGGGTGGCAGCTTCGGTGGCCTTCGGAATAACCGTGATGGTTCCCGTAACAGAGTGGGCATCACCTTCGCCCCCGATGGTGGTAATCGTAAAGGTGTAATTGCCTGCTCTGGACGGTGTTCCGCTCAAGGTGATGGTGCTGTCCGTGGTATTCATGGATGCGGTAACTCCAGCGGGGAGATTTGTGGCTTGGGCACTGGTGCAACTGGTGTAGGTGTAAGCGATACTCACGATGGCGCTATTGAGAAGAATTGTCTGGTGGGAGGCTCCGGGTCCCACATAGGTGAGCGTAGGCCCGCTTGCGATAGTGCTTGATTCCACGAGCATGGAAACGGTTCCCGTATACTCGGTGCCATCATTTCCTTTCACCGTAAATTGAAATGAACCTTCGCCAGTGTAATTGGCGGTGGGCGTAAAGCGAACTGTATAACCATCGGACAAAAGCGTTACACTTCCGTTGACCGCATTGGCTACGGTATAAGCGGGCGAAACGGCCTGGAATCCTTGAGTGAAAATTCTGAGGTCTACGCCAGTATCACTGTTTTGGAGAACGCTTGCATGGGTAGTGCCTAACCAGTTGATGTACTTCTCGATCAGGGCGTAACCATCACTTCCAAGGGTCATCGCATCATCGCTATTCAGGTTGCTCCCGGTCGCCGATTCCCAGAAATCAGGCATCCCATCGTTATCGGTATCCGTTCGCTTGGTTCCACTGTGGATGGTTCCGTAACCATTGTTGTCCAGTCCTGTTTGTGTCTGACTGGTATAAAGCGATGAAGGCCCTCCTTTCAAGGAGTTGACCTGCGCCCAGATCAGGGAATCCATGGGGTCGTAGGGAAGCGTTCCGCTCTGCGATGTGACGAGACGAAAAGCAGTGGCAGGGCTGTATACAGGATTGCTGGTGGTGACTGTGGACCAGGGGGCAGTCAAGATAGTGCCTTCTCCCTGATACCAGTAAGGGGTGGTTGAGGTTCCGTTAAGTGTCCCCTCTTTGTCGGTGTCCACTAAGTTACCGCTGTAGTAGATGGTTTGATTCTTGTCGACTTGAAACCACGTATTTCCACCGGTCGCTGGCCCGTATATAAAATAGTTGTTGACGATATCGTGTTTGAAACTGGTGCTCGTGTGGGTCGTATAACCCGCTTCGTAGTTGTAAAGAATATTGTTCACAAAAACGGTGTTTGTCTTGGCGAGCGGGTTTCGATTGTGAGAATTGACAAAGGCATTGTAATACCACGACCAGTCGCTGCTCACGGATTCACAATGGGCTCCGAATTGTTGATAAATCGGGTCTGCAATGAGGCTGTACTGAATGGTGATGTTCGTAACCGGATAATTTTGCCAGTCATCGCTCACGCCACCGATATTATTCCAGGGCGCAAATTCGATGGACATGTGGTCCAGTATAATATTGTGAGCGTTGTACAAATTAATCGCCACATCTCCGGTCGATGCGGTTTCGCTCCCTGGCCGAATTCGTAAATAGCGCATGATGATATTGGACTGCTTACCAGTGGAAAGTTTTCCTGCCCGGAATCCAATCCCTTCGCCTGGGGCTGTTTGTCCCGCAATGGTGATATTGCTTGAGATAGAGACGGCTGTTTTCAGATTGATGTAACCACCCGCATCAAACACCACGATTCGATTGGGACTACTGACGGCATCCCGGAAAGATCCTGTACCGGAATCATCCAGGTTGGTCACATGATACACCGTGCCCCCGCGTCCTCCTGTGACCGCACTCCCGAACCCCAGCGCTTCCGGGAAGGCGAGAGGGGAGGCTGCGTTTATCACGCTTACAAAGCCGAGAACGACCAGACTACATAGAAATGGATGCATCATAAAACACTCCATGAGAGCTTTTTTTACACTCTGTAATTTACTTTCTCCAGAGTCTTTTTCTTGGGGTCTCTTATTTTTACCGTTGTCTGGGGACTTCTTTTTCAATGTTCAATTCAGTTTGGGACATATTCGTTAAAATGCAGTCGGAATGATTATGTCCATGAACAAGATCCATTTCGAAATGCCCCTTTTCTGAGTCCTCTGTAGCAGCCTTTGGCCTAGATGCTAGAGCCGTACCTTACACCCAACCAATCTTAATGGTTCCATCATCACATGAATTGCACGGTCAATGGTTATATCGTGTTTGATTTAGATGGACTTACACACCTATAACACACAACTATGCTTGTTACACGGATATTACACGGAACTACTCTTCTCCCTATTCTTAGTTGGATTCAGGGGAATATTTTTTCATGGGTAAATACTAATAAAGGAAGTTCTATGAAAATCCGAATTCTTACAAGAAGTGTTCTCATCCTACTTTTTGCCGGGGCAATGTTTGGGGCATTTGCAGCAGAAGGGGACGCTTACACTTGGCCAACGTATTCGTCCAAGCTAAATTACAGCTTCAAAGACGCTGGGATTACTTATAGTAAGCCCACAAAGGACGTCAGCGGAACTTGCGTGAACGCAGCAAAAAGCGCAAACGGAGTTTACCATGGTAATTATTGGGCATTCTATCATGGAGCCAATAAGAATTCGCTCGTTACCGAAGCTTCGATTACACCCATGCTTGCGCGTTTTGACAAGGATTTTTCTTATATAACCGATACTTTGGGCTGGCCGCGCGATAGCCGTGTAAAGGATGGTTACTACAGCGCTATTTATTTGTATGGCTCTGATGCTTGTACGGGTTCTAACGATAATACGGAAAAAGGGGGGTGGCAGTCTTCCATTGACGGCTATCCTGCCGTGGCCGCGTCTTACTATCCTGTTTACAGTTTTGATCCTAGCAGCACATACAAAGACAAAGTAAGTCAGCAAAGCGGAATGATCCACGAAGGCATCCATGCCATTCTTACCAATCTGGGAGCCGCGCACGTGCATTGGTTCCAGGAAGGAGGCAACACCTGGCTTCAGCAAGAGATGGAAGTACGCCGCAGTACTGCGACCCAATATTCCGGTATGGGATTTTTGAATGTGGGCAATCTCATGGCTCCGTTTGTGCCGATTGAAAGCTATTCTGGATGGCTTTTGGACGGCTCTTTTGGCGGCCCCGGCGCAGAAGGCGTGGATGCTGGCCAAGGGATATGCAATTGGCGCAACACGTTGGGCGGTGTGCAGTATGGCAACTTGTTCCCTACATTCCTCGGCCTCTGGGTTGCGGAAGGTGCTGTGCCTTGGATTTGGGTGAGCATTCCCAACTATAACGGTCAATACATTCTGGAATCCATGGCTGCGGCAATTGGCGGTAGCGAAGTCCGCAGCATTATTATGGAATATCGCGCAAAACTCGCCATGCTCGACATGAAAAAATGGTCCGAAGAAATGCGCTCGCTCCTCAATCAACAGGTAGGAGGCTCTATCGGTTGCGAATGGACTCCTTGCGCTGTCAATAATGTGGCTTCCTGGACGGTGACGCCGTACGTTGTGACAACGGAAAGCAATGGGGTTTTAACTCCTGAAGCCCGCACCACTCCAGGTTGGTCCGGAGCGAACGTAATTCCGCTGACCATTAATTCGGGAGCGACGCAAGTGAAGCTTTCCCTCCAAAATGCAAGCACAAGCATGGGCCTTCAGATTGCTTATCGTGCAACGGACGGAACTCCGATTTATAGCACGCCGATATTTGGCAATAATCAGGTGGTCCTCAATTTAAGCAAAGCTCCTCAAGGAAATGTCGTGTTTGCTATTATCACTAACACCGATTATGATTATGTAGGAGACGTTACACGCACCACACATCACTCTTATCAATTAAAACTGGATGCCGGTATTTCTGCCAAAGCAGACCCCTATACAAAATGGTATGACAATTTCAATCTGGACTATGATTGGGATAACGCAAAAATTGTCACCTCTACAAATTCTTCGTCTTCTGTAACTTCAAATTCTTCATCTTCCGGTACAAGCTCTTCGTCTTCTGTTGGCTCTGCAACGACAATTACGTACAACGTAAATATTCCTATTTCTAATGATTACAGCGGGACTTCTATAAATGTGGACTTTGATCAGATCGCTTCCGGGCTTGAAATTTCCGCATCAGAAATTACAGCGTCGATGATTCAGGGTGTCAATGCAGACGGCTCCTTATCTACCGGGAATACGGCGGCTGGTGATGCGGGCCATTGGTTCGCAGCAAATGGTGATGTTGTAAGCTGGAATGAAACGACGGCCTACATTTTTGCCGAATGGACTATTAGTTCAAAGACTGTAAAAATTGGACATTACCCAAACAAAGTCTTGGATGGTGAAACTTATGTAGTTCGCCAAGCGGTGAGTTCTGGTACAAAGCAAATGATTGTCGAATATAAAGTTTCTATCGGTACGACGACTATCGCCGAGGGTTTTACTGATTGGAGGAAGGATCTGGACATTGCGTATAAAAATGGACTCATTTTAGCGAATTACAATGTGGAAAAGGCTGGCAAGGTAAAAGTCGCTATCTACACAGGCTTCGGTGCCTTAATTCAGAATGTGGTAAACGAATATCAGCCTATCGGTACTTATTCCAAGCAAATAGACTTGAAAGCGATGGGCTTGCCAAAGGGCGTCTATCTCATCAGACTCTCTTATCCGGGGCATTCTGAAACGCGGGCGTCTATCTCTTCCTATAAATAAGTAGCCTGATATTTTCTTTCTTCATATTAAGGGCTCTCGAGAGAGACGAGAGCCTATTCTCATTGATGCTATTGCCATTCCAGTGGGCTCCAACTGGCAGTAAAACTGCCAGTACGTTGCTCGAACCTCATTGCGCATTTTTCATCATCCAAAACGAAAAAAATCAAAAAAAACATCAATGAAACGCTATTTACACGGTTAGTTTGAGATACTTGAATCTTAAAATAATGCCCAAAGTATATTCGCAAACATTGAGGATTTTATGCGACTTCGTTACACGAAAATGGTATTGATTTTTTTGTCCCTGATTATTTTGTCTTGTCAATCGGATTCCACTAGTGCAGATGAATTGTATAGCAGTCAAAATGCTGGTTATTCATCATCAGATACATCGTATTCTAGCGAAGCTTACCGCAGTTCGTTTGCTGGATCTTCTTCAAGTTATACTATATCCAGTAGCGCGGTGGTAGGGTCTTCCTCTTCTATTTCTACAGGTTCTACACCTATTTCGTTTTTGAAAGCGATGAATAGTAATCTTTTTCAGGATATAATCTTCAGGTTGCAATCGGACAGTTCTTATATTGCGGATGTTGCTTACGAAGTCGATCTCAGTCGCATTATTCCCACATTTACTTACAGCGGAAAGGTAAAAATGGGGGATGTGCTACTTAAAAGCGGAATCACATCGGTAAATTTCTTGAATGAAACGATCCTTCAATTCGATGGCAAAACGGTGAAATTCCATGTGGTACGACAATATACCATTCCGACACTTCATATCAATACTCAAAATAGTGCGGAAGTCGCCTCTGACACGGAATATGTCAGATGTTCTTTGATCCTTGATGGAAAGAATAGGTATGCAGATTACTCCGCAACCGATGTGGCGATTCGGCAACGGGGTAATTCCTCGCGCACTTATTATGACAAGAAACCTTATCGTTTGAAATTAGGCTCCAAATCGGCTCTTCTTGGGTTAAAAGAAGACAAAGATTGGGTCCTTCTGGCCAATTACCGAGACCCTACAAACTTTATGAATGCCGTTGTCTTTGATATGGCTCGCTATATGGAATTGCCCTATACCAATTCGAATCGATTTGTGGAGGTGTATCTCAATGACATTTATATCGGCATGTACCAACTCACAGAACAAATTGAACAAGGAACAAACCGAGTGGCTGTGGATGAGGCCACTGGAGTGCTCTTGAATCTTGATCTTGACGATGGACCGGAGCTCGCTTCCAATGCAGGAAATAATTTTTATTCAAGCGTTTATGAATTGCCGGTCTGTGTTAAAAATCCAAAGAATCAGACGTCTGCTCAGCTTGATGCTATCAAAGCGGATTTTGCAGTGCTCGAAAATCACATAAAAAATGGTGAATACACAGCACTTTCCTCACGCCTTGATATTCAATCTTTCATTGATTTTCTCCTTATTCAGGAATTAACAAGGAATGTCGAATTGGTCAGCCCTCGGAGTATGTATATGTACAAAAGTTCTGACAACATTTACCATTTCGGTCCTGTTTGGGATTTTGATGGGGGCTTCGCCTTTGATTGGGCTTCGATGTCGGAGGGACATGAATATTTTGGCAGTCAATCGTGGTTGATGGGGTCTTCTAATCCAGCCGCTCATCCTCTGGACGCCTACGATAGTATTCCTAGATTTTTTGTAGATCTCTTTGCCAATGAGGATTTTGTGGCGGCATACAAATCGCGTTGGAATAAACTAAAATCAGGAATTCTGGAATATACGTTTGCAAAATTGGACGATTATGTGCTGCATTGTGATTCTGCGATGGTCAATAATGCTAAAAAGTGGCCGATTGGCAAAGATCCTGATACAGAAATACAACGGATGAAATCTTGGTTGACGGAGCGTATTTCGAGCTATTCCACGGTGGTAGAAAGTTATTGAAGGCCCCGTCCTTTATGGACAGAGCCTTTGGGGTTAAATTCTAAAATTTATTTCACGTTTGCAATTCTTGCAGAGGTAACGATGCTTCCGTTAAAACGAACTTGTACCCAATAAACGCCTTGGGGGAGCCTTTCTTTGCCTGTGGTGAGTTGGGTTTCCCCAGCAGACACGCTTTTTGAGAAGCTCGAAATGTGGTGTCCCAGTAAATCAAACATGTCCATTTGCACAAAACCAGGGATGGGTGCGCTTAATAATTCCTGTGTGGGATCGTAGAATATTTTCTGGAAATCAGCTTGTTGCGGAATTATTGTCGTGCCTGTATCTGATTCATCCCATAGAGTGACACCCGCGACATCAAATTCAAACTGGTCCATATTCGGGCCACCATCGGCGCCCATCGAAGCCAGCTTCAGTGTATTCAAACCTTCGACGAGAGTGACACTCAGGCTCACAGAATCCCATGTGGTCCATGTATTGGTTTTTGCAAAAGGAGCAGCCCCCATGGAAATCGCGTTTAAGGTTACATCCATGTTTCGTGCAGCAGTACCTCCGTTGGCAAAGCGAATGACGAGCGTGGCGTTGCCCGCTGTGATCGCTTTCAATTTCCAGAGAGCATAACTGTCTGTACTGTTTGTAAAGTTATAATAGCCACTGTCAATCCATCCCGTGTTCTTTTCTTCGTACTCGCCAAATCCATCGGCAGGATAAGCGGCGTTCACGCTTGATAAAAGGGTTGTGGGTACGGAAGTGGTTGTCGCCCTTGCTACGACTGTGAGGGTCCCCGTTTGTGTTGTTGCATCCCCTTCTCCGCCGATGGTTGTAATCGTGAACGTATAGGTTCCCGCTATCGTTGGCGTTCCGCTGATGCGGAGTGTAGCACTTGCTGTGTTGAGTGTTGCTGTGACACCGTTCGGGAGGCCTGTAGCTTGAGCACCAGTACAGTTCGCGTAAGTGTAAAAGAAACTTTCAATGGTATCCCCGAGGAGAATGGTTTGAATTGCGGCTCCCGTGCCATCTTTTACAAGTTTCGGATATGGAGTGGCTCCCACGAGTTCAATATCAGGTGTGGGGGCTTTGGCAACACCAGCACCGAGCCAGAATCCAAGATGAGGTGGTTGATTGTAGGCTGTGTTCTGCCAGGACATGGCGAGACGATAAACAGGGTCGTGGGCGAGTGTGTAAAGACGGTGTGTCGTAGGGATTGTCGTCGTGTACAGGTAAAGTTTGGAAGCATTGTCATGAACGATCACTTCTTCGCGCCAGTCGCCCAGAATATCGCCGCTGAAGTTGGGTGTCGCCTTCGTTGAATTACAGGAATACCCATTCAAGGTAAGTAATGCCGTATTTTTGCTTGTGCTGCTGTTCCACTTGCTGATGGTAATATTATCTAACAGTTCATCGAGCAAGTCGCCGTCCCAGTAAACGCGAAAATTATAGGCCGGGCGGGAAGAAGAGAGTACCGTACCACTTTTGGAATAGGTATTGTAATTTGCCCCGGACCACATTTCATACCCTGCAGAGGTTGAATCCACATCGCCGGCTACGCCGCGCCCGTTATCGGTTCCCGTTTTGACTCCCCAGAGAATTTTTCCCGTTTTTGCATCATGCAATTCAAAACCATATGCCGCTGAGGTTTCTTCATGAACGCTCCATACTTCCAACCCTGCGTTATTCGGGTCCATATCTCCTAGGTGCATTGCATCACCATGGCTGAGTCCCGTGCGGTACATGAATGTGCCATCATGGTCAATGGCGCAGGCCCCTTCAATAATCTCATCTTTGCCATCGCTATCGACATCGCCTGCGGTAACGCTATGGTGCCCTTGTCCGTAACATTCTGAACCTTTGGTTGCCACATTGTAATACCAGCGCTGAGAAAGTGTTTTGCCATCCCAGTCATAGGCAGTGACGGCCATGCGGGTGTAATAGCCGCGCTGAAAAACCATGCTGGGTTTCACACCATCCAGGTAAGCGTTGGTCGCAAGAAAACGATCGACGCGATTTCCGTAGGAGTCGCCCCAGCTGGAAACCGTGCCACGCGCAGGATTGTAGTTGACGGTCGCCATTTCCTTGCCGGTTTCTCCATTGAAAATCGTAAGGTATTCGTTGCCACTCAGAATGTAGCCGCTGGAGTTGCGAAAGTCTTTGCTGTCATCATCAGAGGCGGCGGGACCCGTGCTGAGGTAAGTTCCTGTGCCATCTTTGGTGCCGGGGGCGGTTTTTACGGCAAGCTCTGCTTTGCCATCGGAATCGTAGTCGCCAACCAACATTTGTGTGTAATGCGCTCCTGCACGAATATTGACACCGAGATCAATGCGCCAGAGTTTGGTCCCATCCAGTTTATAGGCATCTAAAAAAACATTCCCTGTATAACCTTTGAGTGAATTGTCCTTGGAATTGCTCGGATCCCATTTGAGGATTAATTCATATTCTCCATCCCCATCCAGATCTCCCACAGCAATATCATTGGGCGAGTAAGTGTAGCTTCCGCTGGTATTTGTGCCTCCCGCGGGGCGATCGAGATTGATGGTAAGTGCCTGGCTTGCCCAGACATCAACCGTCTTGTCTCTGGAGCTTTCCACACCATTAATGACAGGGCGTACCGAATAAGCAGACGATGTGGTGCCGGAAGCATCCGTATAGTTGCTCGCTCCAGTAATCGTGGAAATATTAATTTTTGTCCCATCTCTGTAAAGATTAAATCCAGTGGTGGCTGCATCTGTGCCAAGAATACGCCAACTGAGAAAAACGCCTCCCGAAACTTTAACGGCAACAAGGCCGCGACCAAGATTTTCCATCTGCCTCGTTGCAAAGGAAAGCCCGAAGACCATCAGTATGGATACCACAAATAACCCAACTCTCATAAACACTCCTTGTGAGCCCTAATTTCAATTCTGTATACAAAAGATATTGTGAAAATGGAAGATCGTCTCTATTCTGTTTTTTTTGCGTTGTCTCTGAACAACGGTAAATTATCCCCACTAAGGCATTTTGTTTTGGGTTGGTCTATTTTATGGAAAGTCGTGAACTGTTCACTAAGGGTTACATGTGATTACGAATAAATTAAAGAATTTTTCCCTGGCGTGCCTCTCTATAAATCAATTTAGGGTCAGAATGGCTTTGATTCTTCGTCGCTTCTCATGCCGGATTCCGCCTGATCAATTTGGTTTTATTTCTTGCAAATCAACTTTCAGAGGTGCCCTTGCATTACTTTCCGCTGGGGGCTTGGTGTTGGCAGCAACTCCCGTAATCACGGTAGATTTCGATCAAAGTGGCAGACAAATGAGCGAAGTCACAGAATCCAATTATACCCCATGGGTGGTGACAGGAGTTACTTCTGCCGATACGACTTTGGAAAATGTGAAAATTACCATTTCAAAGTCAGGGAGCGCAGGTACGGCACTTGCGACCAATTGGTACAAGACCGGGGTCCAGTCTCCTTACTATGCAAAACTTGTGTGCGATGGTATCTATGTCGCAGACGGCAATTCCGGCGGGGCCATTCAGCTCCAATTTGACAATCTCCCTGCGGGGACGCACACGCTTTTAACGTACCACAATAATGTGGACAGTCCAGATGCTTACACCTTCAGCAAGGTCGATGTCTCGGTCAATGGTATCAAGCAGGAGACCATCACGCCGACGACCCGGGCGACTTCCACAGCGGAAGCTGCCACTTCTTTTGTTTCGTTCACGGTGGCTGCTGCTGGCGGGAGAGCCACCATTCTCTATACGCCTTCTTCTTCAGCGACTTTCAAAAACGTGCTAATCAATGGTTTTGCTCTCAATGTGGTGAATAGTGCAAAACAGGCACAAAATCCTTCACCTGCAAATCTTGACGATCATGCGGAAGCAACGAGCGGAACTTTGACTTTGAGTTGGAATGCGGCGAGTGGGGTTAGTTCTCACCAAGTTTATTTCGGCACGGATTCCATTGCGCTTACGACAGCGACAACCCTCAGCAGTTATTATCAAGGGTCACAGACAGGAACTTCATTTAATGCTTCCGGTCTTTACATAGGAAATACTTATTTCTGGCGTGTGGATGAAGTGGACGCTTCGGGCACGGTGACTTTAGGGAATGTGTGGCGATTCCGCATTGCTCGTCTTGCCTTTGAGGGGGCTGAAGGCTACGGTCGTATGGCTCGCGGGGGTCGTGGCGGTCAAGTGGTTTATGTGACGAATCTGAACGATTCAGGCAAAGGAAGTTTGCGCGATGCGGTTGAAAATGATATAGGGCCTAGAACTATTGTTTTCAATGTCGCGGGAGTGATTGCGCTTCAATCCCGGCTTTCGCTGAGTAGTTCATACGTTACGGTGGCGGGGCAGACGGCTCCAGGCAAAGGCATTACCATTCGAGCGGCTCCTTTTGGAATGAGTGGTGGATCGGATAATATCATCCGTTTCCTCCGCGTACGTCTTGGTGCCGGACAGACGTATGACGGTATGGGCATGGCGGGGAGCAACTTTTCCATTTTGGACCATTGCTCCATTAGTTGGACCATTGATGAAGCCTTTAGTTCCCGTAATTCAAAAAATGTGACATTGCAACGGACCTTGATTTCGGAAGCCTTGAATATTGCAGGTCATCAGAATTATCCCGCAGGGACCGCTCACGGCTATGCGGCTACCATTGGTGGTGATATCGGTAGCTTCCATCACAATTTGCTCGCGCATAATGAGGGGCGCAACTGGAGTATGGGAGGAGGCCTTGATGGTGATGGTTATTATGCGGGCAAACTCGATATTTTTAATAATCTCGTCTATAACTGGGGCGGTCGTGCTACGGACGGTGGCGCAAACCAAGTGAACTTTGTGAATAATTATTATAAAGAAGGTGATGCGACGAGGTTGCATAGTATGTTGATCGCAAATCTTGAAGGCAAAGGACAAGGCTCGCAGAGTTATTATTATTCGGGCAACGTTTTGCAGGCGGCATCGGGGAGCTTTACTTGCGATGGAACGAATAACGAATGTGGTCGTGCATACACGATTGCAGAGACCCAAGTGCTCGATTGGACTCTTTGGGTAAACAAACCATTTTTCCCCTCGTATGCGGCCATTCAGACGGCGAAGCAGGCTTATAAAGACGTTCTTTCCGATGTGGGCATGAAAATGCCTGTATTGGATGATCACGACACGCGCATTATTAAGGAAACCAAAAATAGAACCTATACCTACACGGGAAGCGTCTCTGGATTGGAGGGCCTTCCCGATGATGAAGATGATGTGGGTGGGTATGAAAGTTATCCATCCGTCTCTTGGGCGGACTCGTATGACACCGATCGGGATGGGCTCCCGAACTGGTGGGAAAAAATGTTTGGTCTGGATACAAATTCGACTTCGGGCGATTTCTCTAATGCCAATAAAGATCGCGACGGCACAGGCTACACAGAACTGGAACGCTTCTTAGAATGGCTCGCCACTCCGAATTACAAATTTGACGGAACGGAATCCCAGGTTATTGATCTCAGCGCTTTTACCAAAGGTTATGACAATGGAACGTATTCATTAGTCTCTGTTCCGAGTCATGTGACGGCTTCCATTTCGGGAACCAAACTCACGGTCGCCTTACAATCCAGTTTTGGAGGTGCTGCCTACATCACCTGGAAAATAATGGATAGCGCGGGCGATACCTTTACACGCAGAATCGGGATTCGCGGGGATGCCCCAGCCTCGGTATCCGCTCCCACGCTCACTAAATGTGGTGCTGGCAGCTCTTCGCAGTCCGTCCTCAAGGATAGTGCCATTACCGATTTCTGCTATACATGGACTGGGGCAACCACCGTCTCTGTAGCAGGTTTCCCTTCCGGGATCGGGATCAGCATTGATAATGCGGCTCAAAAGGTAAATATAAGTGGTTATGCGCAAGATGACTTAGGTGCTTATCCATTTACGGTGGTCACTGTGGGTGGCACTTCAGAAGTCACGAAAAAAGGAACCATTACGATTATGGAATCTTCAACGGCACTGAATATTCTCTCGGCACCTCGCATTATCCCTTTGATCACCTCTGATTATATCTATGTGTCTGGATTGCATCCCAATACAGAGCTTGTGATAACTGATATGAGTGGAAAACATTTATTAAAACGTAAAGTTTTGGGTGAATTTTCCGGAGAAACCCAAATGGATTTGCGCGATTATAAGGCGGGGGTCTTTTTATTAATGATTCTGGATTCCGGTAAACGCAGCGTTTTCAAAATTACGAAGCAATAGTTTCTTTCATCACCATCAAAACGCCTTCGCCTGTATTTGCATTTGCCGGGGGTGTTTTTCTACCAAGGTACGCCACCCCAATTCTGTGTTGCCATACGTCCCATTTCGGCCCCGGCCATCAATGCTTTTTCAACATTTCTCGACTGGTAGTATTCGCTGGTAAAACCCGCTTGATAAGCATCGCCGCAGCCTGTGGTATCAATAACTTTATCTACGGACAATGCTTTTTGAAAATGGGGGACTCCCTTTTCAAAGGCATAACTCCCCCCTGATCCGCAAGTTAACACTATCAGGGATTGATATTCTTTCGACAACCGAAGCAGATCATCGTATTGCTTTTCCGTACCGCCAAAATAGGCGATATCCACTTTCCCTTTTCCAGCTTCTAAAAGTTCATAGGTATCAAAATGAAGATAATCGACAACCAGAAAATGATCTTTACTTTTCTGTCGCAAGGTCGCCTCATAATTTCCGCCAGTAGCATGAGTGGACCATATTTCGTAAGCTTGAATAAATTGCCAATCGGATTCACTGAGTACAAATTCACCATAAACTCCATTTTTCCATGCGCCTTCCACGCCAAAACGTTCGCCTTTTTCATCATTCACAATTTGATTACAGGCAGTTATTCCTGCGAGCCGGTAAAGATGCGACACATTTACTTGATTTTTCTCCAGTAATTTCCTGATATCTTCGCCGGCAACATCGGTACCAACGGCTCCAACAAATGCAGTCTCATGCCTTAATTGCTTAAACCGAATGGATTGATTGAGAGCATTGCCCCCTGCAAAGTATTTTTTTTGTTGTGGAAAGAAATCCATAGCGGCTACTGTAAAACAGGCGACTTTCATTTTTACCTCGGTAGAGTAAGTACTAACCTATGGGTACCTCTAAAAATTCATTTTCTATGAAATCGACTGCGGTACTTCGCCATAGTTCGTCATTCAAAGTGGTGAATACAACCAGTATTCACCACTTTTCATTCCTGCTCTAGCTCGACCTCGTTCGATTTCATTCTCGCAAACCAATTTTTAGAGGTACCCCTATAACGGTAGAAATTATTTGATGTGCCTAGGACACCACTTTTTTTATTGAAAACGAAATTGTGTTTTCTCTATCCACGAAAAACATCGTTTTGAATTTGGTTCGACAAGTATTCATCTCTTTTCGCTTTGTCATAGAGGCATTTGTATATAAAAAATTCTTTTTTTGTTGGTTTGCCTCCCTTTAATGGCACTTGCACAAAATACCCTTACCGCGGCAGTCAGATTGCCATCGCAGGCACCAACGAGGTCATGGTGGATGGCGATTATTTATGGTACACCGACACTTCTGGGACAATAGCAAATAAATTTTTACATATGGACACGCTTTTTTATGCGTCGTAATTCATTTTGTTGACGTTTTATCCATGACTTTTTTTAGTTTTTCTGCCATGGGGGGCATTTGATTTTATTTTAAGCAAGTCTTATGGCCGTTAATGGCTAGTTATAATCGATGGGTATAACCACAAGGATTGTCTATGACATCAATGATACGGATAAAAACAACTACGTTATTGTGGCTATTGATAAGTATTCCTTTGTTTGCCGCAAATGTTGGAATTGATCTCAGTAGCGAAAAACAAAAGATCACAGGCTTTGGTGGCATGAATTTTCCGCGTTGGATTGCAGATCTTACTGAGGCGCAGGCAGACAAAGCTTTTGGTGTGGGCGATGGCAAAATAGGTCTTTCTGTTTTGCGTATCAGTGTTGCTCCTGTGGAAAGTGACTGGAGCAAAGAAGTGACTACCGCTAAACGTGCGGTAAGTTATGGGGCTTCCGTATTTGGGACCCCTTGGTCACCTCCTGCTTCCATGAAAACTAATGGTAACATCGTAAAGGGTGAACTGAAGACGAGTTCCTATGCTGATTATGCTACATACTTATCAAAATTTGTGAATTACATGAGTACAAATGGAGTGGATTTGTATGGAATTTCCATTCAGAATGAGCCGGACTGGTTACCTGATTATGAATCCTGTGGCTGGAGTGCGACTCAGATTTACAATTTCATCAAAAACAATGCAGGTGTTATTCCCACAAAGGTTATTGCTGCAGAAGGGTTGGGCTTTAACAAGGCTCTTACCGATCCTGTTTTAAATGATGCGACTGCTGCGGCAAATATTGACATTGTGGCGGGGCATTTATACGGAACCACTCCTTCTGATTATCCGCTTGCCCGTAATAAGGGTAAAGAGATTTGGATGACGGAACATTACACTACCAGTGATATCAGCGCGAATTTATGGCCGGAAGCACTTGAGGTGGGCAAAGAAATTCATAATGGCATGGTGAGTTATTATAACGCTTATATCTGGTGGTATATCCGCAGAAGTTACGGCTTGATCACAGAAGATGGCAATGTCTCAAAAAGAGGCTATGTGATGAGCCACTTTTCAAGATTTGTGCGTCCGGGTTATGTGCGTGTAGATGTTAACGCCACGCCGGCCACCAACGTTTTAGCTTCCGCTTACACCAAAGATGGCAATCTGGTGGTTGTCCTCACCAACTCGAACTCTTCTACCAGTAACTTAACGTTTGATATAAAAAATGCAACGACTAGTGTTACTTCTTTCAAAAAGTACACAACGTCTTCGAGCAAGAATGTCAGTGATGATGGTTCTGTTGCGGTAACCAATGGAACGTTTAGCGTATCGCTGGATGCCTCCAGTATCACCACCTTGGTTTTCACTGCCCCTCTGGGGACACCCACTGTGGCTATTACTGCGCCTGTGAGTAACGCAAGTTATGAAGCTCCCGCTACAGTTGAAATCGCAGCCACTGCGACTGACCCCGATGGCACCATCTCCAAAGTGGAATTTTATAACGGAACGACCAAATTAGGGGAGGATGCCACATCGCCCTATACATATTCCTGGACAAATGTAGCTGAAGGCTCCTATTCCATTACGGCGGTCGCTACAGACAATGAGGGTAAGACGGCGACATCATCAGCGGTTACTCTTCAAGTCCATATTCCTCAAGCTCCCTATAGTGGCACATCATGGACAATTCCGGGAACCATCGAAGCTGAAAATTTCGACGTGGGCGGTGAAGGTGTAGCTTATCAGGACAACGAAACAGAGAACAGGGGCGGAGCCTACCGCACAGACGAAGGGGTTGACATTGAAGGGGATGCCACCAATGGATACATGGTTGGCTACACAATTACTGGTGAATGGCTGGAGTACACGGTGAACGTGGAGAATGCGGGTACCTACATATGGAAAGCCAACGTGGCCTCCGGCGGTTCCACAGGAGCCTTCCATCTGCTTATTGACGATGTCGCTATCACGGACACCGTTAGCGTTCCTAACACTGGCAACTATACTACTTATACCACCGTGACCGATACAACCCCGGCTCTTACCGCTGGTAACCACGTTATGCGTCTTGTGGTGGACGGAGACTACTTCAACATGGACTGGATCACCTTCTCGAATGGAACTGTTTCTATTAAACCGGAATTAGCGGACAAATGGTTGCATAATTCGGGAACTTACCAGGTTTATAATCCTCTGGGAGTGTTTCTCGGCTCTGTAAATCTCGCTGCAGGGGAAAGCATTGAGAAACAAGTCGGGCGACTGACTTCACAATCCGGGACATTCCTCGTTAAAGCAAAAAATAGTAGTAAGTCCTATTTGATTCACGTCCGTAAATAAGTTTTCAAAATTCTTGTAAAAAAAATAAACGCCTCTTGATTTTCAAAGGCGTTCTTTTTGTGTACTGCTTTCAATAGAAAATATTTTTAGGAATTCTCTTATATGATTTTTTGAAATCTGGTATTAACAACAAATTTAATAAAAGAAGGCTATCCACTGGATAGCCTTCTTTGGGATGGGAGAGAGAGTCGTATGCAAGAAATACCCGCCAAAAATATTATAAAATGTTAATCTTTTTGCTTATTTGAGCAACTAAACCAAAACTTTTAGAAGCACTTTAAGAACTTTCAAATAATATATCACCATGAAATATCTAAAAAATCAGAATGTAGATTTTGTTGTTGATGATTTATCCACAGCACATCGTTGACTGATTTATTTCTCTTATTTTAGAATAAATTTCGATGGAATGAAACCAATTTGATTTTTAAAATATGTTCCCTTTTTTCATGAAATACATAGAAACTCTGCATTAACGGTCCAGTGAACTAAAATATTCACTGTTATTGTTGAACCATTGAATATGTACTTTTCAGAGTATTCCTATCGTGAATTATGGATAATTTGTCCGTAATGTTTTTTGCTGTATTGTCACACTCAACACGGAAAAATATAAACTAACCGTGGAGTTATATATAATGCAAGATTGTATGTTATAATCCGAGGATTGATATGAATAATGATAAGCAGAGTCAATTACGTTGGCTGTTTTTCTTTGTAATGACAGGCATAGTTTTTCAATACAACGTAACTGCTGGGACTGGGCCGTGCGACATTTATGCATCGGCAAACACCCCTTGCGTTGCTGCTTATAGTACGGTAAGAGCTCTTTACGGTAACTACAGTGGGAATCTCTACCAAGTGAGGCGCATTTCTGACAATGCGACCAAGAACATTACTCCTCTGTCAGCAGGAGGTGCGGCCAATGCCGCCGCGCAAGATGCTTTCTGTTCTGGAAAATCCTCCTGCACCATTTCGATTATTTATGATCAGACGGGTAATGGCAATAATCTTACCAAGGCACCGGGCGGAAGCGATATTTATGGCTCAGAAGATGATATTGAGGCTGTTGCCGATTCGCTCCCTGTCTATATTAACGGAAACAAGGCCTATGGGGTTCATGTCACCCCAGGTTCCTGCTGGACATGTGGCGGTCAAGTCGGTTATCGAACCACTACGTCCAAGGGGATCGCCACGGGCGATAGTCCAGAGACTACTTATATGGTGACTGACGGCACCTACTACAATGGCTCTTGCTGCTTTGACTTTGGGAACGCTTTGATGACACCCACCGCGGGTGCCAATGGTTCGATGGATGCCATTTATTTTGGAAGTTGTGACTGGTGGGACACAGGTGCTGGCGATGGTCCTTGGATCATGGCGGACCTTGAATCGGGTGTGTATAATATGGACGGTGTCGCTAAAGCCAATAACAGTAAAGATATTTCATTGCCCTACCCGTTTGTCACGGCAATGCTCAAGAGTAATTCAAACGGTGCAACCACTGGCGGCCCATTCACAATCAAGGGTGGAAATGCGAAGTCGGGATCTCTCCAGACGATGTGGGACGGGGCGCGCCCCACGAACTATGCCGTCATGCACAAGGGAGGGGGCGTTGTCCTTGGAATTGGCGGTGATAACAGCAGTACGGCAAAAGGGAATTTCTATGAGGGTGTCTTGACGAGCGGCTATGCGACCACTGCTACGGATAATGCGATTCAGGCGAACATCGTGGCTGCCCGCTATGGCGAAACCACCACTGTGATATTAAGTTCTTCTAGCACCACATCCTCTTCCAGCGTTGAATCTTCTTCCAGCACAGTGTCTTCTTCGAGTGTTCAGGGGTCTAGTAGCAGTTCGGCTATTGCGGAAATTGCCTACAGCGTGGCCAATATTCCAGGAACCATTCAAGCCGAGAATTATAATATTGGCGGTGAAGGCGTGTCTTATCATGACACTGAAACAGGGAACAGCGGAAGTCTCTACCGCACAGATGATGTGGACATAGATACTGTGGCGGTCGGTGGTTATACTTTGGGTTGGCTTGTTGCTGGGGAATGGACTGAATATACGATCAATAGCACTACCGCTGGAACGTTGGCTTTCCATGCCAGGGTAGCCTCTGGAGGAGACGGAGGAGCTTTCCATCTGGAATTAGACGGCAGTCCTATCACTGCTTCGATTTCGGTTCCCAATACGGGTAGTTATACCACCTATCAGACCATTGACGGAGAGGTCAGCGGGTTGATTCCGAGCTCCCATATGTTGCGGATTGTAATTGATTCTTCTTATTTCAATATTGATTGGATTCAATTTGGAGACTCTAATGTTTCCATTCGGTCAGTCCAAAATTTTAGAACAATGGAAATTCGTGAGTATCAGGTATTTGATTTGGAGGGAAAATATCTGGGGATGGTGACGGCTAGTGATTATCTGGATATTCGCTCTGCACTGAGAAAGAAATTTCCTCAGCCCGGCGTGTATATCGTACGGTATCGCTTACGGGGAAAGACTACGCAAAATCTGGTGGTGAATTCCAAATAGTTGTTGGGGTGAGGATGGAACATGCCATCTATGAGGGATCAGAGTCACTAAGTGCTGAAGCGCAAGTTTGCGGTCGCAAACCAATTTTTAGAGGTGTCCCTTAATCTTTTTCATGTACAATGCAACTATCATTAAAATAGTAGCCGCTTTTATACAATTGAAAATGTCTCATATCAAAATCAGAACGTCCCTGCCATTCTTCTTCTTTTGTACACGCACCCTTTACACGAATGAAAAAATCTATTTCACGTTTTACCGATTTAGAATTGCACTCTAGTTCGGCCGTCCATTTTGCAGAAAAATCTTTTCCATACAACATTTCCTGTCTTTGCAATTTTGTTGCGACCCCATCTAAACCTATATATTGAGGAATTGGAAATTCTGCAGCGTTTTCTATAGTATCGTTTCTTCCACAGACTTCGGACTCCGTGTAAGGGCCCATAGTTTTTTTTCCATAACCTGAAAACTCCACCTCCATAGTCCTCTGGACTTTATACCCGCCAACGCATACGGTTTCATCTTTTAACGGAAATAAAGTCTTGGGAAAAAAGCCGAGTTCGCGCGTTTTATAGAGATGCAAAGTATCCTTTTGCGATACGCAATATTCAGCAATCAGAAAAGGCTTGTCACATTCGCCCACCAAAAGAGCCTCGAATTCCTGATCAAACCGTATGGAGGTTTCATGCAACCTGGTTTCCCAGCTTCCTCTGAACTTTTTTCCATAATATCTTTTCAGGTTTTCACGGGCATTGACAAATGTATATACAAGTCCGTCCGAATCCGTAGGGTCCAACCTTATCCTGGTGATCGGCGTAACTGCTGATTCCTTGCGGCACGGGCAACCACAGCAAGTTGAAACTCCGCCGCCGCCACCTCCTAATAATCCAGACAAGCCACAGGAAACATCATACGGAGCCTCTATCTCAAAACTGGATTCCCAATAGGCACGACAACGACAATGATCGCAGCGCACTGTATCCGGGTAGATCCAGCGCGGGTCCGGGGGAATACTGATGTTTTTAATCAGGTGGAGCTGATACTCATTCTTGTTATCGGTAAAGGTCGCACAAAATTCCGCCACGGAACGGATCTCGTCTTCCGCGAAGCAAACGCTAGTGAGCAATGTTCCGCACAACAGGATAAAAAGGGTCACGCGCTTCATCATTCCCTCTCTTGCTTGCATTCCCCGACCAGGCGGGCGTCAAAAGTATGAGAAATCCGTTTCACCGTATAATGGGGGCAACCACAGCTCAAAAGGGCATTCCACTCTATCTTGAATATTTTTCCATAATACACTTTCAAAGAATCTCGATAATCTTCCCAGAAATAACGTGTTAAAGAAATGGTATCTACATGAAGCAACAAAGGAGGATCGGCCGATTTTTTCCTTTTGGCCTCCTCGGTACAATCTTCACAGGAAAATTTAGAATAGTCCCCACGATAACCATATTCTTCACCATTTCCAGATTCGTTATCATCAAACAAAAGTCCTTTGTCGACAACATCCATCCGAAAATAATATTTCCAATATATATGGCCACAATTATCCAACGAATCCGGATATTCCCATTCAGAATCTTGAGGAATATCAATTTCTTTTAGTAAGTGAAAAGAATAGTGTTTATTATCTGTTTCGTTGCATGTATTACAGATACTACATTCAGGTTCCGCTTTAAAAGAAACGCAAAATTCTGCGAAAGGTTCACTCCCAATTTTTTCCTTTTCCTGGGCATACACATTGACTCCAAAAAGCAGAATGCCGCATAGAACAGGAATGCCTGCCATCCAAACTTTCACAACAACTCCATTTTGGAATCCGCTTCCGTTATAGGCCGCACGGGCTTGCAGGGCGAACCGAAAGCCACATAGCCCGCGGGAATATCGCGCGTGACAACGCTCCCTGCGCCAATGACTGCATCATCGCCAATGGAGACACCGCCGATAACGACTACATTTGCGGCTATCCATACGTTGTTCCCGATGTGGATCTCATCAGCATATTCGGAAACGGAAACGTGGCCGTCGGGGTATTTCATGGAAATGCGTTCTGCAGCGATCAGCGGGTGGTTCGTTGCCAAGAGCGATACGTTCGGCCCGAACATCACATTGTCGCCAATGAAAATTTTGCCATCGTCTATTATGGTGAGGTTAAAGTTTGCAAAAAAGTGGTTGCCGATGAACGTGTGCGAGCCATAGTTGAATTGTATAGGGCCTTGGAAATAGTACTCTTCGCCGATGCTGCCGATAAATTCCTTGACGAGTGGCAATCGGGCTTTGTCGTATTCATCCATCTGGTTGAACTTGCGGCAAAGTTCGTGCGCTTTGTGCTTCATATCCCTGAGTTCTTTTGTACGTGCGTCGAACAAGCGCCCCGCAAATATCTTTTCTTCTTCGATCATACGGGAAATATAGGTAACCAGACTGGGCAAAATACGTCAAACAATCGCTTCGTGCAAAAAATGCAGAATATTCTGCGGTTTTTGCAAAAGTGAATTTCTAATTGTGAAATAAAGAAAATCTATCCAAAATTGACTAGAAACCTTTGTTTACAAGCGTTCAAAAGGAATAAAATATTTTATTCCGGTGCTAGGGGTTTAGTTTATAAGTTCATTCATTCGTTTTTGAAAATAACTAGGGTATTTTTCTATTACTTCGTTGACTTCTTTGCAATTATTTTTTATGAATTTTTTGAGACCTTTTTTTGGAGTCGCAGAAAGGTTCAGTGATGTAGCAAGGTCTTGAGAAATAACGCGATCCGAAAAACCAAGCTCATAAAGGGTAATGGCTGTTTCCGTTGGCAGGCCGTATTTAAGTTGCTTTTGAAATAGGTGCAAACGATCAACCAGTTCGGATATTCCTTCGCTATCCAACATTTCTACAAATTCGCATATCGCACTCACAAGAAGTGCCCCGTCATAAGCAAGTCCACTTTCACAAATATCAATGATATTTTCAATTTTGACTTTTCTAGGCTTATTCCCTTTTCCGAGCTTGCACTTATTATTACCTGCGATTTGGAAAAGTTCATAGAATGGAACTCCCAAGAGCCATTTTTTTATAATCTCTTTTAAGACATCCTTTTTATCGAACTTATTGAATGCGCTATTGTGAATTTGTGCGCTCATTAAGGGCCATGCGAGTTCAACAAATTCATCTCCATTTATGACCGCAATAAGGGCATTTGTGTTAGTTTTTACCCAAGTTTCAATTTCTTCGGAATCTGTGACCCCATATAGTGTTTTTCCGAAAGTTTTCCTGCGGTTAATATCTGTTATGTTTTCTGATATATTGTCCGCCAGAATTTTAAATAGTTCTTTAATTTGTCCTCGTTTTTCATCGTCCGCTAACGAATATGCTAGAGTTTGCTCTGCAAGATTAGTAATGTCGGTATCAGACAAGCCATTTTCAGTGGTATCCCAGTTAGAGAGAAGAAAACTTTCAATAGAAGAGAGAGTCAAACTAAAAAATTCAAATTGAGGCTTCAGTACATCAAACGTGAAGCCGTGTTTGCCATGTTGTGTTGCGATTGATTCAATGGCTTTGTTTAGGGTATCCCATCCGCCTATATGCGCCTTCGCCAAAAATAAAATATTCCACTTTAACGAGTGGCTCTTTTTGTCTTTTGACTTGCTTCTGTCATTCTTAATAGTCGGAGGAATCAGTTTAAGTAGACTGCTTGTACAGTCTTCTGAGTTGGCGGGATCCAGCAACTTCTTTACTCCATCCCATCGCCAGCAATCATTGAATTTTTTTCTCGTGTCATATATACTTGGGTCTGCAAACAGAATACTGCCTTCAGTATGCATTCCGGATCGACCGGCACGGCCAATGAGATTGTGAAAATCCCGGACTTTGATGCGTTCCATACCTTGGTAAATACTTGTCACAATAAGGTATCGGATGGGAAGATTTACACCTTGAGCTAAGGTAGATGTGCAAACAACGAAGCGCACAAGGTTTTCGCGCATTGCATATTCAACGGCTAATCGAATCCCGTGAGGCGTATTTCCATGATGGGAAAATATGCCGAGAGCCGCGCTCTTGGATGCCGTAGATTCAGGCCCCAAATTTTTATTATAGAGAAATGTCAGTCGCCCAATTTCTTGGGAATCTGAAAATTTTGATGGCCAGACAATTGAGGCATTTCGTTCCATGATAGCAACAGCCTTTTCGCAGATATTTGCTGCTGTTGGCTTTTTTCCGCAGAAAATCGCGATGCCTCCGTTCTTAACTAATTTCAAACCAAGATAAAGAGCGATAGCCTGTCCATCATTTTTTCCAGGAAAGAGTTCGCTTTTTCCTATGAGTTTTATTTGTTTAATGACCCTTGGAACAAAAAATTCTTCATTTTCGGGATTGTGATTATTGACATATTCGATTTTTCCCAAAGAATCAAGCCAGCTCGTGAATCCAATTGATCTGAACGTCGGAATCAGTGTGGTTCCTTCAACGACATTAGGCTCACCATTCAGCCACCTTCCGACAGCCTCCGCATTGCTGATAACCGCTGAAATCAGTATTTTTTGGACATTTTCGGGAATCATTGAGCGTAGTGATGTTAAAAGCAGCTCATAGGTAATGCCCCGGGTTCCACTATCAAATTGGTGTCCTTCATCAAAAATCAATAGTCCAATATGCGTCGCCAATTCCGGCGCGTGCCGAAGAGTATAGAGAAGTTTTTCGGGTGTTACAACTAGGATTTGTTGTTGTTTAAGGAATTCGGAAATTTCAAAGTCTGTTTGTAAGGCATCGGATAATTCGTCTACTTTTGTCGATTCATTGTGAAATGCTTCAATGAGCGCATTCTTTATTTCATGGCATAAAGCCCTGAATGGGGCGATGATAATAGCCAGAGATGCGCGGTCGGCCAAGAAGGCGCTCCGAAGAATCAGTTCTGTAGCCTTTGTCTTGCCTGCACTGGTGGGCATTTGAACGATGGCTGATTTGCCTTTGAAAACGCCGTTTTTCCCAATGAGGTGTTGTGCAGGCCAGAGTTCCTTGATGAACGACTCTTTTTTCAGTGCATAAAGCCATTTGTCTCGGAGTAGCTCAGAATATAAGGGCAGGGCAGTCCATGTAGAATTTTCAAGTTTTTTCTTCAGAACAGCCGAGATTACATCACCGAAAAGAAGTTGCCTAGGTGTGCCGAATTCATATACGTCATCCCTTAGTTTTTTTGCTGATGCAAGAAGATTTTCTTCGCCACTTCCATCCTCAAAAAACAGAAGAAATTCTCGTAATATTTTAGTTAGAAGGCTGCCAAAAGGTTTTTCTGATTTATCAAAGGCTATTTTGAGATTGCCTTTTAAAAGCCATAGTAGCAAATCTTCTAGGCCATTGCCATCCAGATTCGGGCAGTTGTCAATTTTTTTCGCCAATACCGATGAACTCCCGGGAAGATCGCACAAGTAATAAGAGGCGGAACCGAGAAGAATGAGGTATGGATCAAAAGTTCCGTTCAGTTTTGATTGGAGATAGGAATCAAAAAAGCGGGCGGAAAAAAGCAAATTATTTTTTAGTTCTGAAAGCTGGCTTGTGTCGAGGCTCTCTTTATTGATTGCAGCGGCAAGGTCGCCTAGCAATCCGATCGAAAGGGTAAAAAGGGTTGCTGGATCTTGTTTGATAATGATTTGATCTTCTTTCGGGACCTCGTATTCGAGCATTTTGGCTTGTGATCGAGTGATGCTAAGTAGCCGTTGAGAATCTTTTTCAGGCTTCATCTGCAGCCCTTCTATAGAGTTCGTGGACAAGCTCCATCATCTGTTCCCCCTTAATGACAATCAAAACAAGGTCTCCAGAATGCGGATGAGACGTGGTGTCGGTTGAAGAAATTAAATTTTTGTCAAATAGTTTATCTTCAAAAAGTGCGACAGCGCCATAAACAGACTTGTATGGATGGTCCACTTCGTTTTGAAAGCGGTCAATTTTTTCGGCTTCATTGAACTTTTTTTTATCGTATAACCTTTGTTTCATGGCATTTAAAGATTCTGCTTTTCGAATGACGTCTTTTCCTGAGCCATCTACTGCGTCCTGAAGTCTCGAGTGCTCTATTTCCCTTGAAAACTGTGTCTTTGCTTCAAAAATCGCCAGTTCATCCTTCAAAGACATTTTGTCGTCTTGAATGATATGAAAGCCGATAATGTCGCAACCTTTGGTTGATTCGTTTCGAATAGTTTTGTCGCCATAACGTGTGCGGGGTACCCAATAACCAAGTTGGTATTCAAGATAATCCGCGACTAATATTTCTCCAAAATCACCAGCGCAGATACTTGGACCCGGTGTTTTTTGGGGATCTGGAAATTTTATGGTGTTAAGGTACTTTGCGTGAGAAAAATTATATCCTTTGCAGAAATAATTAATTTCACTATCAAGACAGTAGTGATTACGAAAATGTTTTGCCCAAGCGGAAAGTTCGGTTTCATCTTTCTCATGGCGGAAATCTAAAACTTTGACCGCTTTGCCGTCAGAGGTTTGCAGTTGGGTGCCTGTATCAACGAGCCATTTAATATGTTTAGAAGACCAGCACATTCAATTTTAAAATCCTAGTTATTTGTGTTTAAAATGTTATTTTCTTTTCTTTTTGAAATCTAGCAATTTGTTCCGGTAATACTTATATTGGGTGCGGCGGGCGGTGATTTCGGTGGAAAGACTTTCCGAGATCTTGTTTACTAGGGCATCGAATTTGTCCAGAATGGTGATGATGTGCTTCTTTTTCGCAAGCGGAGCCCCCTGCTTCGGGTCAAAATATCCGCTTAGCTTCCTAAAATTTGGTAGTGTCAAGAATTTTTCGCAAAATATTTTCAACCCCCGTAACATTAAGCTACCGTTTGAATCGTTTTTATTTCCTTTAGGTGATTCATGTTGAGGTATGGATGCCCATTTCCTGGGCAGCGGCATCTAAAGCGGAGCATGATTCTGAAGTCGCAGAATTAAAGGCCGAGTGTTTCGTAAAGAAAAAGCTTTGGCCGAAGTGGTGGTGCTTCTGTTGTTGCAAAAAATGTTATGCGAAATTATGATGTACAAGAAAAATATCAGTCTAAACACAAGTATTCTAAAGTTCAATCCGAGAGTATTTCGGTGAAGTCTAGCGATAATTCGAGAAGGTGGGACTTGACCATTTTATAAGTAAAAATTTATATGGGAGCTTCGAGATCTTCAGTTGGATATTTGTATTTAATAGCACAAGCCCATAAAGCCATTTTGATCACGTCGTATCCAATGGGATCGTACTTAATAATATTTCTATGTATGAGTTCAGTTTGTGAGTTTTCCAGCTTTATGATAGTGGCAATTGTTGAAGAAACGCCATTGGCTTCGTAGGTGATTTTTGCATAACAAGCTCGGTAATTATTTCCGTTTTTGTACCAAGTTTTTAAAAATATTCTATTGACTGAAATTTTAATTGCTTTTGAACTGGATTTTAAAATAGGAATGGAATCTGCAAGATATTTGTTGACATCAGGTTGTGGTATGTTAGAAAAACCATTCCTATAATCGAATGTACTTGCATATCCCGCATGCCAAACGCATTGTGACATTTCGTTAGGATTTTTTTCTATTTCACATCCAGTTTCAATAAGGGGAGATAAGCCATTGGTGACGTTCAGTTTTTTATATTTCTTGATTACGTCTATTGCATGATCTGTTGTATAATCTGCAAAGTGGAGCTGATTCGTTGCACATCCAAAAATCAGTGTTACTAGAAAAAAGACAATCAGTTTAAGTACATATTGATGCACGACGAATCCCTTTTGCTATGAATAATAATGCTCTTATCCCAAAAATAAGTAATTTTCAAAGTAATTTAGTCCGTCATAGCATTTTTTTGATCTCGATTGTTTGTATTTCGAGTTATGACGAACTTCCCGAAGAGGTATCGTTCTGAGTAAGTAGAAAAAGGGAGCCCCAGTCCTTTCTTTGAGTTACTTTTTATGAACCCTTTTTGCGATATATAATTTTCATTACCAAATCAAAGGATTGTGTTATGGTCAGCAGAACAGTGAAAGTCCCCTCGGAGTCGATCATTGCAGATCGTTTCGGGCGCATTGATTATGTGGATTCTTACAGCGTTCCTGTGGGGAGAGGGGAATCTGTGGATCGGTTGGTGACAAAAATATTCTGCAATGGCCCCGCCTAGGTGGATAAGCTGATGGCGATCCGGGATGTTTTTGTTGGTTGCTTCGGTCTCAAAACCGCTTCGAAAGAGGAAGAACAAGTGGCAGAGTTTTATGAAGTGGGCTAGCGCGCTTCTTTGTTTACTGTGGTTTCCTGCAGGGTTGCTGTTTTATACGTTAGCCAAGCAAAGATGAAAAATATGGCATATTGCTTAATTAGTTAAAAAACCTTGACATGTGGCTTTAGAATATGTACAATATAAAGTACAACTTGAGGTACAAAATATGATAACAACCATTAATCTTGCCGAAGACATTTGCCCTGTGTCTGATTTTCGATCCGACATAAATAATATGTTGCAAAAAACGAAAAAAACACACAGACCTATTCTATTGACTCAACATGGTAAAAGTTCAGCAGTTGTCCTTGATATAAATGATTATCAACGGTTATTGTATGAAAAACAATTATTTGAAGATATCAGAATTGCGAAAGAACAGATTAAAAATGGTCAAACGTATACCACAGCAGAAATGAAGTCTATCCTGAAAAAGAGATATTCAAATGTGGAGCGTTAAATGGTCTGAACAGTCAAAACAACGGATATTTCAAATCGCGGACTTCATTGCTCTTGATTCACCTAAAGCGGCGGAAGAGTGGATTGATCTGATTATTTCAAAAGAAAGATTAATCAGAGACAATCCAAAAATAGGAAGAATAGTTCCTGAGATTGGTTCTGAAGATACGCGTGAGTTAATTGTTGGTCAGTATCGATTAATGTATGAAATAGATCCACAAGAATTATTAATCCTTACTGTTATAAATTGTCGAGAACAGCGATATTTCAAAACATAAATAAAATGTTGGCTAACATTTGAAAGTTTTAAATGAGGGTGGATAATTTCCTATAACCAAAGGATTGTGTTATGGTCCGCAGAACATTGAAGGTACCCTCAGAGTCGATCATTGCAGATAGTTTCGGGCGCGTTGATTATGTGGATTCTTACAGCGTTCCTGTGGGGAGAGGGGAATCTGTGGATCGTCTGGTGACAAAAATATTCTGCAATGGCCCCGCCTGGGCTGATAAGCTGATGGCGCTCCGGGATGCCGTTGTGGGTTGCTTTGGTCTCAAAACCGCTTCGAAAGAGGGGGAACAAGTGTCAGATTTTCCATGGAACGGGCATCATTGTCGTATCAGTTTTCTTCAATTTTAAACTAGGTAAAATAAGGGACATTTTCTGTTTCTTTATTTTCCTTCATCTGGCCTGTTAAAAACGCCCGATCTGACTCGGGCGCGATTACTGATAATAAGCAATTTGAATGAATTATAAGTTTGTGATATTAGTGGGCTGGTCGCCGACGTACTTGCCATCGGCATCTTTAACATACACCTCATCATTGCTCAGATACAGACTACCGACTGTCTTTTCTGCGTTGATCAGTTTGCATATTTCTCCTTCGGACTTTTCGGAGGAAATGAAGTCGCTCATGTCGCATTTGTAGCGGCCATCGGAGAACCAGTAGATCATCGAAAAATTGCTGAATATGGCTGTATCGCTTGAATTGTAAACGGTTCCGGAGAATTCAGCATAGGCATTGAAGTCTGTGGAAGAGGTGGTCAGGTTGTAGAGCATGTTCCCGTTGACGAAAACACTGCTGATGGTCGGTTCTTTGTCCTCATTCAGAGATCTGTCAAAATACATTGTCATGGCCATATTCAGCACCAGAGTTGTGCTGTCTGTCGAACCTTTGGCCTGTTCTGAAAAAACAGATCCATTGTATATTGGATAAATCTGGTTCCACGCGCTTTCCTCGTCTGAAAAGTCATAATCACTTTCGCAAACACGCAGAAGGGAGCCATCGGGGTTCAGCCATTGAAAGGTGATTGTATCGTTGCCATCAATTTCGGTTTCGTTAATTTCGTTGCAACGGCCTTCATCAGAGGATGCCATTGCTTTTTTGCTTACTGTTTTTTCTGCGGTGCTGCCAAAGGGTGATTCCGAAGAAAAGTTGCTCATCTCCGTCACCATGGATCCAAGTTCTTCTGTTTCGGAAAGAGTGCTGAGATCTTCGCTGATCTGTTCGGGGGTTGCCTCAATGGCGTTATTCGTGGTCAGAGTGCTCGCACTGGGGGCTCCCTCAATGGTGGGAAGGGATAACGCCGGATTATTGGTGTCACTATCTGAGCACGCAACGA
>Ga0209467_1000444_pt1 | contig 59421 bp, 47 predicted proteins | sample Higcelwee11metaG_FD_187175 | JGI IMG/M metagenome (GOLD analysis project Ga0209467, IMG submission 187175) | Freshwater pond sediment microbial communities from the University of Edinburgh, under environmental carbon perturbations - High... | ecosystem: Environmental > Aquatic > Freshwater >... | reverse complement strand
CGCCGGGTCTGTTGCCCACGGCCCGGCGCGACAACGGCGCACCCTGCCCACATCCCGGCCCGTGTCCGCCCAAACCGGCGGCGCGGGCCTTTTTCTGTCTGCCGCCACGACAGACAACGGGGACAATCGTAGAACAACATAAATTTATTGTTGAACAATAACTTTTTATTGTTTACATCCTCCTTGCCGCCGGGTTCCGGCCCGCGCGATCCGGACGCGACGAACCGGACACACCCGTCGGCCACAAGCGCCAACATCTTGGAGGAGACATGAAAACCCTTCTGCTTCTTTTCCTGGCGGGTCTTTTGACCCTGTATTCGTCGGGATGCGCCACAGTGAAAAAAGGCTCCGACGTGACCGGCCTGGACCGGAACACCTCCCTGTCCGGGCGCGATCTGGGAAACCTGATCATCCTGGCCCGGGTGGTCAATGGAGAGAACACCCCCAACGCGGCGGAAAAGGAGATCACGGCCCTGGCCGCCGCCGCCGCCGTCCTGACCGCACAGGCCACGGCCGTTTCGATTCCCCGGGATGGCCTGCTGGCCGCCCTTGGGGAGCGCTCCTGGCCCGACGCCGGGGACATGGAGCTTGCGGCCGCCGCCCGGGCCTGCGGCGCGGATACCGTGGCCGTGTTGACCATCACGGAATATGTGGGAAAACTGCATCTCGGTCTGCCCGCCCTGTGGGGGACGGAGACGTCTTTGCGCTACGAGCTGCGGGTTCTCGACGTCGCAACCGGCGCGCTTTTGCTCGACGCCCGCCGCTTCCGAATGCGCGGCGGCCCCTTTTTATGCCAGGGACTTGACGATTTGAACGCCGACTTTCAAAATGATCTGACCGAACTCGTGCGCGGCCCCGCCGCCTCGTGACCACGGAGGACACCATGGACAATCTCGGTCGCATCCGCAGCGCAAGCCGGGCCTTCAACGCCCTGTGCCTGGCGCTCATGGGCCTTGTGCCCCTTTGTCTTGCGGCCTACTGGCTCTTTCTCAACGATCTGCCCCACTCCATGTACGCCCCGTTGCCCGTGGCCCCGTCCGTTTCCCTTGGCCCGGGGCTGCGGCTGCTGGGATTTCTGGCCACCATGATCCCCTGCGGCGTTTTGCTCTACGCCCTGACCCGGTTGCGGCGGCTTTTCGCCCTGTACCGCAAGGGGATCATCTTCGACCGGCAAAACGTGGCCTGCTACCGCGACCTGGGCAAGGCCCTTTTGTGCTGGTCCGGGGCGGCCTTCGTCCAGACGCCCCTTCTGTCCATGATCATCACCCTGCCCAACCCGCCGGGCACGCGGCTTCTCATGCTCGGCGTCGGTTCCGGCGAACTCGACTGCCTGTTTCTGGGCGGACTGGTTCTGCTGGTGTCCTGGGTCATGGACGAGGGACGCAGGCTTGACGAGGAACAGGCGCTGACCGTCTAACCGCAACGCCGCCCGCGCCCCCGGCCGATGTGCGCCAGGGGCGCGACGCAAACGGATGCCCATGCCCATCATCGTCAACCTGGACGTCATGCTCGCCCGCCGCAAGCTCTCCTCCAAGGAGCTGGCCGAGGCCGTGGGCATCACCGCCCAGAACCTGTCCATCCTCAAGACCGGCAAGGCCAAGGCCATCCGCTTCTCCACCCTGGAGGCCATCTGCCGTAAATTGCAGTGCGCGCCCGGCGACATCCTGGAATATGCGCCAGACGACCCGCAGGCCCCTCCCCTCTGAGTCTTTCCGCGTCTTCCCTTTTTTCCGGGATAGGCATATGCCGATATTCATGTTCCGGCTCCCGTTTCGCATCGCCGCCGCCCTGCTCGTCCTCGCGGGCGTCCTGGCCGCCTTTGGCGCCGCAGCCTGGGCCCAGGAACTCAAAAAGGCCGTCCTCATCCCCCAGTGGGAGCCGCAGGCCCAGTTCGCCGGGTACTACGCGGCCCTGACCAGGGGATTTTACCGGAACCACGGCGTGGACATGACCATTTTGCGCGGCGGTCCCAAAAGCCCGCCCTCGCGCCTTCTGTCCGAAGGCCAGGCCGCCTTTGGCACGTTTTTTCTGCCCACGGCCCTCAAACTGCGCGCTGACGGCATGCCGCTGGTCAATATCTGCCAGATCGTGCGCCGCTCCTCGCTTCTGCTTATCGCCAAAAAAAGCAGCGGCATCGCCGACACAAAGGACTTGGGCGGCCGCAAGGTCAGCATGTGGGGGCCGGAATTCCGCATGCAGCCCGAGACCTTTTTCCGCGACAACGCCCTGGAGATCATCCAGAAGCCCCAGGGCTTCACCGTGGACCTGTTTCTGCGCGGCGGCGTGGACGTGGTCTCGGGCATGCTCTACAACGAATACCACACCATCATAAATTCCGGCATCGACCCCGACGAACTCACCGTCTTCGCCATGGACGACTACGGCTTGAGCTTCCCCGAGGACGGGCTATACTGCCTGGAAAAGACCTTCCGCGAGGACCCCGAGCTATGCCGGGCCGTGGCCGAGGCCTCGCTGGAAGGCTGGAAATGGGCCTTCGAGAACCCGGAAAAGGCCCTGGACATCGTCATGAGCCACGTCAACGCCGCCAACCTGCCCACCAACCGCATGCACCAGAAATGGATGCTCGCCCGCATGCAGGACATCATCGCCCCCCCGGGCGTGACCGCCGCCCCGGGCTCCCTTTCCCGCACCGAATACGACGCCGTGGCCACGGCCATGCAACGGGCCAGGCTCATCACCGACATCCCGCCCTATGAGGCCTTCTATGCCCATCTCTTCAAGTAGTCCCCGGCGGCGGGGCCTGGGGTTCACGCTGGGTCTTTTCATCCTCACCAGCACCACGCTCATCTTTACGGCGGCCTTTGCCTACAACTACTACAGCTCCCGCCAGCTCATCCTCAAAAACGTGGCCGAGAGCGCCAAAAACCTGGCCCACGACTCGGTGCAGCGCATGGAGACGGTCTTTGCCGGGGTGGCCCGCATTCCTACGTTTCTGGCCTTCACCCTGGACACGTCCTTCCCCCCCGTGGGGGAGCTCAGGGAATTCCTGGCCGACTTTCTGCACGCCGTGCCCGAGGTCTACGGCGCCGCCGTGGCCTTCGAGCCCTATGCGTTCGAACCCCGCACCCGGTTTTTCGCCCCCTACGGCTTCAAGGACAAAACGGATCTGTCCTTCACCATGCTCGGCGGCGACGACTACGACTATTTCCTCCAGGACTGGTACCTGATCCCCAAGGAACTGGGCAAACCCATGTGGAGCGAGCCCTATTTCGACGAGGGCGGCGGCAACATCCTCATGACTACGCTCAGCATCCCTTTCTCCCGCGACGCAGGGAAGACCTTCGCGGGCGTGGTCACCGCCGACATCTCGCTGGACTGGCTCAAGTCCCTGGTGGCCAAAATCTCGGTCTACAACTCGGGCTACGCCTTTTTGCTGAGCAAAAACGGCGTGTTCGTGGCCCATCCCGAAAATCGCTACCTCATGCGCGAAAGCATCTTCAGTCTGGCCGAGGCCATGGGCAGCGTGGAGCTGCGCGACATCGGCAAGGCCATGGTCCGGGGCCAGGAGGGCTACTCCCGGCTGCCCGACGCCTTCACCGGCAAGCCCGCCTGGCTCTATTACGCCCCGGCGCCCGCCACCGGCTGGTCCATGGGCGTCATCGTTCCCGAGGCCGAACTTCTGGCCGACCTGCACACCCTAAGCCGCGAGATACTGACCATCGGGGCCATCGGCTTCGCCCTGCTTTTCGCGGTCATCGCCGCCATCTCCATCCAGATCACCCGCCCCTTGCGCAAGCTGGCCGAAAAAACCGCCGAGATCGCCAAGGGCAACCTGGACGTCGACCTGCCCACGCTCACGGGCGGCGACGAGGTGGGCGAGCTGTCGCGCTCGTTTTCCGACATGCGCGACGCCTTGAAGGACTACATCGCCAACCTGACCGAGACCACCAAGGCCAAGGAGCGCATGGAGTCGGAACTTAAAATCGCCAAGAACATCCAGATGAGCTTTCTGCCCAAGCGCTTCCCGCCCTTCCCGGACATCAGCCGCTTCGACCTGCACGCCTCCCTGGAGCCGGCCCGGGAGGTCGGCGGCGACCTTTACGACTTCTTTTTGCTCGACGACTCGCACCTGTTTTTCTCCGTGGGCGACGTCTCGGGCAAGGGCGTCCCGGCGGCGCTTTTCATGGCCGTGACCAAGACCCTGGTCAAAGGCAACGCCGAATCCGACATGGACCCGGCGGTCATCCTCAAAAAGGTCAACGCCGAGCTGTGCGTGGAAAACGAGCAGATGCTTTTCGTGACCATGTTCTGCGCCATCCTCGACTTCACCACGGGCGAACTGGTCTTCTCCAACGCCGGACACAACCCGCCGGTGATCATGCGGGCGGGCGGCGACCCGGCGTTTCTCGAAGTGCCGCGCGGCCTTTTCCTGGGCATCATGGACGATACGGTCTACCGCACCGGGCGCACCACCATGGGTCCGGGCGACGCGCTGGTGGTCTATACGGACGGCGTCACCGAGGCCATGAACGAGGCCGAGGAGCTCTATTCCAGCCAGCGGCTGTTGACGGTCCTTGGCGCCGCCGCCGACCACGACGCCACCGCCCTGACCAATACCGTCATGGAGTCGGTCATCGCCTACGAGGGCGACGCCCCCCAGGCCGACGACATCACCGTCCTGACCCTGACCTACAAGGGATGAGCGCAGACGCCGCCCACCTGGCCACCGGACGGCGCGGCGAGGATCTCGCCGCCGCCCGCCTGACGCAGGCCGGATGCCGCATCCTGGACCGCAACTGGCGCTGCCCCCAGGGCGAGATCGACTTCGTCTGCGCAAGCGGCGACACCCTGGTCTTCGTCGAGGTCAAGACCCGCGCCGCCTCGCCCCAGGCCGACCCGGCCGGGGCCGTCACCGCCTCCAAACGCTCCCGCCTCATCAAGGCCGCCGCAGCCTACCTGTCGCGCCACGACGCCTGGGACGCGCCCTGCCGCTTCGACGTCGTCGCCATCACCGAAACCCCGCACGGCCCCGAACTGCATCATATCGAAAACGCCTTCGACGCCTCCGAGGCCTCGTGGCCAAAAGGCCGCATGTACCAGCCGTTTTGAGGCGGCGCCCGGGGCGCCCCCATTCCCCCTGCCCGTCGTCCCGCGTCCTTTTGCTTCGCCGCGAAACCGACTATGCTCGGGGGCATGAACACCGACCCCGCTGCGACGGACATCGCCGCGCCGGACGCCGACGCCCTGCTTCGGGCCATGGTCATGTACCGCACCGTGGCCGACTTCACCTACGACTGGGAGGTGTGGCTTGGCCCGGACGGCAGGCCGCGTTACGTCTCCCCCTCCTGCGCCCGCATCACCGGCCGCAGCCCCGAGGCCGCCCTGGCCGACCCGGACTTTTTCGCCACGGTCGTCCACCCGGACGACTACCCGGCCTGGCGCGCCCGCATGGACGCCGGGCAGACGTCCGGCGCCACCTCCCTGGATTTCCGCATCCTGCGCCCAGACGGGACCGTGGTCTGGGTGGCCCAGGAAACCACCCGGGTGTCCGGCCCGAACGGCCAGCCCATGGGCCTGCGCCTGAGCCTGCGCGACGTCACCGACCGGGTGGCCGCCCAGGCGGCCCTGTCCGAGGCCAACGAACGCCTGGAGGAACGCGTGGCCGGGCGCACCGCGGAACTGGTGCGGACCAACGCCGAGCTGCGCCGCGAGATCGCCCGGGGCGAAAAGGCCCGCACAAGCCTGGAGCAATCCCGGCAGCGCATCCGCAACCTCTCGGCCCACCTGCGCGACAGCGTGGAGATGGAGCGCCGCCGCATCTCGCGCGAGATCCACGACGAGCTGGGCCAGACCCTGACCGCCCTGAACATGGGCCTGGCCCGACTGGCCACGCGCCTGGCCCCGGACGACGCCGAATCCAAAGGCCGCATCGCCGACCTCGCGGCCCTGGCCGGAAGCGCCCTTGTCACCGTGCGCCGCATCGCCCGGGAGCTGCGCCCGGCCATCCTCGACGACCTGGGCCTTTGCGAGGCCGTGTCCGCCCATGCCCGGGCCTTCGCCGCAAGCGCCGGGACAGCGGTTTCCGTTAGCGTGCCCGACGTCTCGCCGGTCCTTTCCCCGGACCAGGCCACCGCCCTTTTCCGGGTGCTCCAGGAGGCCCTGACCAATGTGGCCCGACATGCCGGGGCCACGCAGGTGCGCGTGGAGCTGGCCGCCACCGCCCGCCGGGTGCGCCTGACCATATCCGACGACGGCCGGGGCCTGCCGCCGAAGGCTCTCACCGATCCCACGGCCTACGGCATCATGGGCATGCGTGAGCGCATGCGTTTTTTCGGCGGCGACGTGGACATCCGCAACCCGGTCCGGGGCGGCGCGACCGTCACCGCCGTGCTGCCCCTGTCCGGAAAAAGGAGGAAGACCGCATGACCGCCGCCCCCCGCACAGACGCCTCGCCCCTGACCGTCCTGGTGGTGGACGACCACGCCGTGGTGCGCCGGGGCACCATGGACATCCTGGCCGACATGCCCCGACCCTTCGCCTTTCTTGAGGCCGGGACCTCGGCGGCGGCCCTGGATATGGTCCGCGCCCATCCCTGCGGCCTGATCCTTTTGGACCTGTCGCTGCCCGACGAAAGCGGCTTCGCCACCCTGGCCGCCATCCGCCGCCTGGAACCGGAACTGCCGGTGATCATCCTGAGCATGCACATGGAGGCCGAATACGCCCGCCGCGCCCTGGCGCTTTCGGCCAACGGCTACCTGGGCAAAAACTCCGCCCCGGACGAACTGGCCCAGGCCATCGAAAAGGTGCTCGGCGGCGAGACCTACGTCAGCCCCGGCCTGTCCGGCGACCTGACCACCCGGGACGGCTCCGGCGGCACGTCCCCGCGCCTGTCCCCGAGGGAGCGCGAGGTCATGCACCGTCTGGCCCGGGGCGAAAAACTCACGGACGTGGCTGCGGCCATGCGGGTCACGGTGCAGACCGCCGGGACCTACCGCACCCGGATCATGAAAAAGCTGGGACTCGCCACCACGGCGGATTTTTTCCGCTACGCCCTGAAAAAAGGCGGCATGCTGTCCTGACCGCGGCTTTCCCCCGCCTCCCAGCCCCCCCTGCCGCCGCCGTTGTCTGAAGATTCCGACACATTTGCGGACCGCCCCCATTCCCGCCACACTGCCGCCAACATCACCTAACGGCTGGCAGGCGCGAGATGGACCATTCCTACGCATCCTTTCTGTGGACTGCGGCGGCATTTTTCGCCGTGGCGGCGGTTGTGGCGCTGGCGGCGCTTCTGCGCCCGGGCCGACAATTGCCCCAGGACTTCGATTTTGACCGCCACAAACGCTTCGAAAACCGATGAAACAGACCGTCAACGCCCCGCCGCAGGGAATAAACGACCTGGAGACGGCCTTCGATCCTCCTTTCCTGGGCCTCCCGGCCGACTATTCGGTCTCGGCCCGGGCCGTGGACCACCTGGGCGGCTTCGTGGAGATATTTCTCACCGTCATGGCCGGTCGCATCGTGGACGTCGGCTTTCTGACCAGTCTGCCCGGCCCGGGCCTTGCGGCCGCCTCGGCCTGGTGCGCCGCCGTGGCCGGAAAGCCCCTGTCCGAGGCGGCCTGCGCCATGCCGCACCACCTCCCCCCCGCCCCGGCAGGCGACCTCGCCCGCCGCGCCGCAAGCCTGGCCGCTCGGGCCGGGATCATCGCCCTTCGCCGGGCCGCCCGCCCGTCTGATCCCCCGCCCGATGCCGTCTGATACGGCCGTCCCCAAAGACCCTCTGGACCGGGCTCGCCGCCCGCCCAGCATCGCACCCTCACACCTCGCGGCCACGCGCCGCCAAAGGAGACCCCTCCCCATGCATCCCCCAAAGCACAACGACGTCCTGGGAACCGCCAACCGGGGCACGCCCGCCCCGTCAGGCCTGTGCACCCTGTGCCGCGCCGACTGCGCCGGAAAATGCGAGACCTGGCTGTCGTGCCTGCGCGGCCGCGACATGCTCTATCCCCGGGACTTCGGACACATCACCGCCGGAAGCGGACACATAGGCGCCGCCGACGTCTGCTACGACTCCCTGCGTCTGGCCGGGCGGCTCATCGGCCCCGGCCACGACGCCGAGCGCATGTTCACCGACGTGCGGCTGGCCACCTCCTTCGGCAACGCCCCCGGCATGCCCGTGGGCCTGCCCCTGATCACCGGCGCCCTGGGCTCCACCCGGGTGGCCGCCGCCTACTGGAACGGGCTGGCCGTGGGCTGCGCCCTGACCGGCATCCCCCTGGTCATAGGGGAGAACGTGGCCGGGATCGACCCCCGGGCCGAGTTCAAAAACGGCCGACTGCAAAAGGCCCCGGAACTTTCCCGGCGCATCGCGGTCTACCGCCGCTACGCCTCGGACGCGGGCGGCATATTGGTGCAGCAAAACGTGGAGGACGCCCGAAACGGGCTGGCCGAATTTCTGGCCGAGGCCCACCCCGGCGAGGTGGCCATTGAGCTCAAATGGGGCCAGGGGGCAAAAAGCATCGGCGGCGAGATCAAGGTGGCGAGTCTCGAACAGGCCCGATTTCTCGCCTCTCGCGGCTATGTGGTGGACCCCGACCCCGACGACCCGGCCGTGGCCCGGGCCTTTTCCCACGGCGCAGTGCGGGCGTTCGCCCGGCACAGCCGCCTGGGGCACGCCGATCTGGCCGATTTCGAACGCCTGCGCGAATCCTTCCACGCCACCGTGGACCGCCTGCGCGCCCTGGGCTTTGCCCGCATCACGCTCAAAACCGGGGCCTACGGCATGGAAGGGTTGGCCATGGCCGTCAAATGCGCCGCCGAGGTCGGACTCGACCTCCTGACCATCGACGGCGCAGGCGGCGGCACCGGCATGAGCCCGTGGAACATGATGGAGCACTGGGGCGTTCCCTCGCTGCACCTCCACGCCAAGGCCCGCGAATTCGCCGACGTCCTTTCCCGGCGCGGCCAGCGACCAGCCGACATGGCCTTCGCCGGGGGCCTTGCCCGCGAGGACCATATCGTCAAGGCCCTGGCCCTGGGCGCGCCCTACACCCGGCTGATCTGCCTGGGCCGGGCGCTCATGATCCCGGCCTTCCTTGGCGCGAACATCGAAGGAGCGATCTTCCCCGAACGCCGCGCCGCCGTGAACGGCTGCTGGAAATCGCTGCCAAAGACCGTCTCGGACCTCGGCCAGACACCCGAAGCCCTCTTCGCCGGATACCACGCCCTGCGCGACCGCCTGGGCGATGACGCCATGCGCGACATCCCGCTCGGGGCCGTGGCCTTCTGTACGCTCATGGACAAGCTCGGCGCGGGAATCCAGCAGTTTTTGGCTGGAATGCGCCGCTTTTCCATAACCGAGCTGTCGCGCCGCGACCTCATGGCCGCCAACCACGAGACCGCCCACGAAACCGGCCTGGACTACGTCGCCGAGGCGGGGCTGGAACTGGCGACACGCATTTTGGAAGCCTAAAGCAGCCGGGGCTGGCTGCCCCGGACCCCGCCCGGGGGAAATCATTTCCCCCGGCCCCCCTGATATCGTTGGCGTTTCCGGTGCGGCTTCGCCGCCCCGGAAACGCCAACGAAGATCAGGTTGGTACGGAGAACGTGATCTCTCCCGCACGCGGACGCGAAGCGCGCCAAAGTTTTTAGGAGGGGGGTCCAGGGGGGAACCCTTTTTCCAAAAAGGGTTCCCCCTGGTCTTATCTTCGCAATATCCCGGGATCAACGTGCGACACGTCGGCCGTGCCGGTCAGGATCATTGCCGCGGCCAGTTCGGCCCGCATGGCGGTCAAAAGCGACTCGACGCCTTCGGCCCCGCCGCCCACGGCCCCGACGACGAGCGGGCGGCCCACGAGCACGGCCTGGGCGCCAAGGGCCAGGAGTTTGAGCACGTCGGCGCCAGTGCGCACCCCGCCGTCGGCCAGGATCGTGGTGCGGCCGCGCACGGCGGCGGCGATTTCAGGCAAAACGTCCGCCGCGCCCGGGGTATGGTCCAGGATGCGGCCGCCGTGGTTCGAGACCACGATGCCCGCCGCGCCAGCGGCCACGGCCGCCAGGGCGTCCTCCACGGTCATGACGCCCTTGACGAGGAAGGGCAGCTTCGTGGCGCTGATGACGGCGGCCAGTTCGGCCTGCGTTTTGGGTCCCACGGGCTGGCCTTTAAGGGCCATGGTCACAAGCCCTGCGCCGTCGATGTCCATGCCGACAAAGGCGACGTGGGCAGCCTCGGCCCGGGCCAGGCGCTCCAGCACCTCGGCGTGCTCCCGGGGTTTGATGACGGCCCCGCCCTTGCCGCCGTGACGGGAGAGGGCCGCAAGACCGCTGTCGAACATGGTCGGATCGGCCCCATCGCCGGAGAGCCCCACGGTACCGGCCTGCAGACAGCCGTCCACGATGGCCTCGATAAACGCGGCCTCGGACATGGGCGCGCCGAAATTGTAGGTGCTGCCGGTCATGGGCGCGGCCAGGACGGGCATGGACAGGTCCAGCCCGAAAAGGCGCAGGGCGGTCTTGGGGTGCGTGACATTGTGGATGGTGCGCACGTTGAAGCGCCAGGCGGCCAGGGCCTCGATATTGGCCGTAAAGCCGTGGCCTGTGCCCGCGCCGCCCATGCCCGGCACCTCTCCGGCGCAGGCCCGGCCGTCGCATCGGCGGCACACCCGGCAATAGCCTTTGAGCCGCTCACGCGCAGCGGCCCGCAGTTGTTTTCTGTCCATGGATTCCCTCCTGTCTGATTCCGTGAGCCGCCGCCCAGGCGGCGTGAAAAGGGGTTGTAGCCGCCTTGCCCGCCCCCGGCAAGACGTGGCGGCATCGGCCGGGAGCAGGGCAGGCGGCATATTGACCTTTGCCGCCGCATTGCCCACTATTTGCCGATTTCGCAGCCCAAACCGCCGCCCGCGCCGCAGCCCGGAGATGTCCATGCCTTGTGCCGCCCCTCACGCCGTCATATGCCGCCGACTCGCTGCGGCCGTATTCCTGGCCACGGTCCTTTGGGCCTGCGCCACGGCCGGGGCCGCGCCGCAGGAGGCGAAGACCACGTCAGAGCCGGAGACGGCGGTCACGGCGGTCGCGCCGTCCGCCCCGGCCGCCATCCAGCCTGCCCCGGCCGGGGCGGACGCCGACCGGAAGCGCCCCGCCAAGCAAAACGTCCTCTATCTCAACTCCTACCAGCCCGGGTACAAGTGGTCGGACGAAATCTACGAGGGCATCCGGGAGGTGCTGGCCGGACGCAGCGATCCCATCGTGGACCTCCAGGTGGAATACATGGACTCCAAGAAGTATTCCGGTCCCGTGGTGCGCCAGGCCCTGTTCGAGCTGTACAAATACAAGTTTAGGGACACCTCCTTTTCCGTGGTCATGGTCTCGGACAACTACGCCTTCGAGTTCGCCCGGCAGTATGCGGCCGAGCTGTTTCCCGGCGTGCCCATCGTGTTCTGCGGGGTCAACGACCTGCAACCGGGCATGGTGGCCGGGCGCACGGACTTAACCGGCGTGGAGGAGCGCTTTGACCTAAAGGGCACCCTGGATCTGGCCCTGGTCCAAAACCCCGGCAAAAAGCGGCTCATCGTCATCGGCGACCGCTCCGTCACCGGCATCGCCATCGCCAATCAGGTGCGCGACCAGTTGCCGCCCTACCGCGACCGTCTGGAGTGGGAATTCTGGGATTCCTACCAGTTGGAGGAAATTTTGGGGCTTGTGGAGCGCGTGCCCGCCGACGCCATGATCTTTTTCATCCCGTTTTATCAGGCCATAGGCGACCGCTTCTATTCCGCCGAGGAGGTGGTGGCCGAGATCGGGCGGCACTCCGACGCGCCCATCTATACCTGCTGGGACTTCCTGGTCGGCTCGGGCACCGTGGGCGGCCGGGTGCTCCAGGGCCGCGAGCACGGCAGGCTGGCCGCGAACATGGCGCTTCGCATCCTGGACGGCACGCCGGTTTCCGACATACCCATGACCGCCCCGCAGGGGGATCTCTACCTTTTCGATTATAACGGCCTGACGCGCTTCCACATCCCGGAAAGCGAGCTGCCCATGGGCAGCGAGATATTAAACAAGCCCTACTATTTCTTCCGCATAGATCCCCAGATGTTCTGGATCATCGTGGTGGCCCTGGCTGTTTTGGCGGCCACGCTGGTCTTTTTGGTCATCAACATCTCGCGGCGGCGCAGCGTGGAGGAGAAAATCCGGGCCCAGCTCTCTTTTTTGACGCTGCTTCTGGACAACATCCCCCAGCTCGTCTTCTGGAAGGACCGCGACCAGCGCTATCAGGGGGCCAACAAGGCCTTCGCCGCCTTTTTCGGGCTGCCGGACCCGGCCACGGTGGTGGGCAAGACCAATCCCGAGGTGCTGCCCGGGTGGTGGGACCACGCGGGCATGGCCGAGGAGGCGGACCGGGAGGTCATGCGCTCCGAGAGTCCCAGGCGGCGCATGCGGCTGGCCTTCACCCGCGACGACGGGGAGCAGGCCTGGATCGAACTCAACAAGGTGCCGCTTCGCGACCGCAAGGGCCTGGTGGTGGGGACCTTAAGCACCGCCGAGGACGTGACGGACAAGGAGCGCCTGGAGGCCCGGCTGCGCCAATCCCAGAAGATGGAGGCCGTGGGCACCCTGGCTGGGGGACTGGCCCACGACTTCAACAACATCCTGACCACCATCATCAATTCCACGGAAATGGCCCTTTTGGACCTGCCCGGCGACTCCCAGGCCGCCGCCGACCTGCGCCGGGTGTTGACCGCATCGAAGCGCGGCGGCGGCATCGTGCGCCAGATACTGACGTTTAGCCGCCCGTCGCGGGAAAACTTCCGGGACGCGGACATCGCCGAGGCGGTGATGGAGGCCACCGGACTTGTGGCTGCCACCCTGCCCGGACACATCCGCCTGGAGACGGACATCCAGGTGGTCAAGGCCGTGTGTCGGGCCGACCCCAACCAGATCCACCAGGTGGTCATGAACCTGTGCTCCAACGCCTATCAGGCCCTGCGCGGATATTCGGGCGCGGGCGGCCGGGGCGGGGTCATCCGGGTGGTCTTGTGCGCCACGCGGCTCTCCGCCGCCGAGGCCCTGCCCCTGGACCTGCCCGAGGGCCGCTACCTGCGCCTGACCGTGGCCGACGACGGCCCGGGCATCACCCCGGAGATCATCGACAACATCTTCGACCCCTTTTTCACCACCCGCAAGGACGACGGCGGCACGGGCCTCGGGCTGGCCGTGGTCCAGGGCATCGTGCGCAACCACAACGGCCGGGTGGCCGTGCTCTCGGCCCCGGGCCGAGGGGCGTCGTTTTCGGTCTACCTGCCCTGCGGCGCATCCGGCGACCTGCCCCGGGAGGCCGACGATCCGGCCGCGCTGCGGGGCACGGAACGGGTGCTTTTCGTGGAGGACGACCTGTCGCTTTTGGAGACCGTGCCCCGGGTGCTGGCCACGCAGGGCTACCGGGTCACGGCCGCGCCCGGGGCGTATGAGGCCCTGGCCGCCCTGGCCGTAAACGCCGGGGGAATAGGCGGCCCCGGGTTCGACGTGGTGGTCACCGACTTCGACATGCCGGGGAAAAACGGCTTCGAGTTGGCCGAGACCCTGCTGGCCCGGGCCCCCGGGGTGCCGGTGGTGGTGGTGTCGGGGCGTTTCCGGGACGTGCGCGGGGCCGACCGGCCGGAAAACGTGCGAGAGATATTGCTCAAGCCCTATGACGGGGCCGCCCTGCACGCGGCCATCCGCCGGGCGCTTGGCGAAGGAGGGGCGGCGGCGTGCCGGACATCCTGATCATCGACGACGATCCTGAGATTCGGGGGACCATGGCCGCCCTGGCGGCGCGCATGAACCTGACCTGCGCCGCAGCCGGGACCCTGGCCGAGGGGCTGGACAGGCTTGCCCGGGAGCGCTTCGGGGTGGCGCTGTTGGACGTGGGCCTGCCCGACGGCGACGGCCTGGCCGCGCTGCCGCGCATAAGGGCCCTTCCGGACGCCCCGGAGGTCATCATCCTGACCGGCACGGGCGACCCGGACGGCGCTGAGCTGGCCATCCAGGCCGGGGTCTGGGACTATCTGGTCAAGCCGTCGTCGATCAAGGAGATCATGCTGCGCCTGTCCCGGGCCCTGGCCTACCGCGAGCAGAAACGCCAGGGGCAGGCCCCCCTGGCCCTGGCCCTGACCGGGGTGGTGGCCGAAAGCCCGGCCATGCGGCCATGTCTGGATCAGGCCGCCGCCGCCGCCGCATCGCAGGCCGCCGTGCTCATCACCGGCGAGACCGGCACCGGCAAGGGGCTTTTCGCCCGGCTCATCCACCAAAACAGCGCCCGTTCTTCCGGTCCATTCGTGGTGGTGGACTGCGCCGCGCTGACCGAGACCCTGGTCGAAAGCACGCTTTTCGGCCATAAAAAGGGGGCGTTCACCGGCGCGGACGCCGACCGCACCGGGCTTGTGGCCGCAGCCCACGGCGGCTCGCTTTTTCTGGACGAGATGGGCGAGATGCCCATGTCGCTGCAAAAAACCTTCCTGCGCGTCCTGCACGAGCACAGCTTCCGGCCTGTGGGGTCGCTTGTGGAACGCAGCAGCGATTTTCGGCTGATCGTCGCCACCAACCGCGATCTTGAGTCCATGATCGAGGCCGGAACCTTCCGCAGCGACCTGTATTTTCGCTTGAAAACCATCACCCTCGATTTGCCGCCGCTGCGGCTTCGGCCCGAGGACGTGGCCCCCCTGACCCTTTTTTGCATGGGCCGCCTGCGCGAACGCTACGGACTGCCGCAAAAAGGCTTCGACGCCGACTTTCTGGCCATCCTCCAGGAATACGACTGGCCGGGCAACGTGCGCGAACTGGAAAACGTGCTGGAACGGGCCTTCGTGGCCGCAGGCCGGGAAAAAACCCTCTACCCCATGCACCTGCCCCACGACGTGCGTATCCGGGTCACCCGGCGCAGTCTGGTCCGTTCCCGGGAGCAGGCCGCAGCCCCCGGCGCGGCCGCCCAGGAGGCCCCAGGCCCCGGAGAGGACGCAATGGCCTTGGCGCCCCTTGCGGCCGCCGCCCCGGACACGGCCGCCGCCCCCCTGGCCGGGCTTTTCTCCAAACCCCTGCCCTCGTTGCGCGATTTTCGCGACGACATGGAGCGCATCTACCTGTCGCGGGTCCTGGCCGAATGCGGCGGCGACCTGAAAAAGGCCATGGAGATATCCGGGCTGTCGCGCTCCCACTTCTACGCCCTGCTCAAAAAAATCGAGGGCGCCGACCTGCCTTGACGCGCAACGCATCGTCTTCGTGGACACGGGAACCCAGGCCGACCTGCTCCCCTCGCCGCCCCCTGTCCGATATTCCGGACAGCACGCCCCTGTCCGAAATTCCGGACAGCATTTTCCTTTACCCCGGCCCCGGTTGATTCTATCCTGCGGCAGTCGAAAAATCCCGGACAGGGCCGCGTAGGCCCGGTCCCGCCCCCGCCGTCCGCCGCCATCCCGACCTGTCCGCAAAATCGGACAGCTCCGGTGCGCGGTCCTGGACATCGTCTCCAAGTGGTTACAATTGCGTGATTTCTTCGAAACGTTTCGCCCCGGCACGCAACTTGCGATAGGGACCGGCAGCGTGCACATCCTTGGCGCACCCCGGGCCACCCGGCGCGAAACACCATCCGAAACGGAGTCCGTATGACTGCAAACGCCCTCATCAAGGATTTTCAGGACACCCTGGGAAAGGACAACGTGCTTGGGGCCGAGGCTGATCGCTACGCCTATTCCTATGATTCCGCCGTGCTCGAACCGGCCGTGCCCGGGGTCGTGGTCCGGCCCACGAATACGCAGGACCTGGGCAAGGTGGTCAAGATGTGTAACGACGCCGGGGTTCCGCTGACCGTGCGCGGCTCCGGCACCAACCTTTCCGGGGGGACCATCCCCAAGACCGGAGGCGTGGTGGCGCTCACCGGCGCCCTGAGCAACATCCTCGAAATCAATACCGAAGACCTCTACGCCCGGGTCGAACCAGGCGTCATCACCGCCAAGTTCGCGGCCGCCGTCCAGGCCAAGGGGCTTTTCTATCCGCCCGATCCGGGCAGCCAGGCCGTGTCCACCCTTGGCGGCAACGTGGCCGAAAACGCCGGGGGCCTGCGCGGCCTCAAATACGGCGTCACCAAAGACTACGTCATGGGCCTGCACTTTTACGACACCGACGGCGAGCTGATCAAGGCCGGGGGCCGCACGGTCAAGTGCGTCACGGGACTTAACCTCACCGGGCTCATGGTCGGCTCCGAGGGGACGCTCGGCGTGGTCAGCGAGATCATCTTAAAGCTCGTGCCGCCGCCTGCCGCCGCCAAGGCCATGATGGCCATCTTCGACGACGTGGAGGCCGCCTCGCGCACCGTCTCGGCCATCATCGCCGCCAAGATCGTGCCCGCCACCCTGGAATTCATGGACAACTTCACCATCCGGGCCGTGGAGGAATTCAGCCGGGTCGGACTCCCCGTGGACGCCAAGGCGCTTTTGCTCATCGAGGTGGACGGCCATCCGGGCATGGTGGAGGAGGACGCGGCCAAGGTCGAGGAACTGTGCCGCAAGCATGGGGCGGTGCGCATCCAGGTGGCCAAGGACGCCGCCGAGCGCAACAAGGTCTGGGAGGCCCGCCGGGCGGCGCTTTCCGCCCTGGCCCGGGTGTCGCCCACCACGGTGCTCGAGGACGCAACAGTGCCGCGCAGCCAGATTCCGGCCATGATCAAGGCCCTAGATGACATCGCCGCCAAATACAAACTGACCATCGGCACCTTCGGCCACGCCGGGGACGGCAACCTGCACCCCACCATCCTCACCGACAAGCGCAACACCGAGGAATGGCGCCGGGTGGAGGCCGCCGTGGACGAAATCTTCGAGGTGGCCCTGTCCCTTGGCGGCACGCTCTCCGGCGAGCACGGCATCGGCCTGGCCAAATCCAAGTACCTGGAGAAGGAAACCACCCGGGGCACTATCCTTTTTTCCCGCCGCCTGAAAAAGGCCCTCGATCCCAAGGGCATTCTCAATCCCGGCAAGATCATGGGGGAATGACATGGGCGACGTGAAAGAACTTCTGCGACTGCTGGGCGAGATCGACGACTCCCTGGTGTCGTGCATGCGCTGCGGCATGTGCCAGGCCGTGTGCCCGGTCTATGCCGAGACAGGGTTTGAGGCCCATGTGGCCCGGGGCAAGATCGCCCTTTTGGAGGGGCTGTCCCACGAGGCCCTCAAAGACCCCCAGGCGGTCATGGACCGCCTGGACATGTGTCTTTTGTGCGGCTCCTGCGCCGCGGGATGCCCAAGCGGCGTCAAGGTCCTGGACATCTTCCTCAAGGCCAAGGCCTTTCTGGCCGGATACCTGGGCCTGCCTGCGGCCCAAAAGGCCCTGTTGCGCGGCATGCTGGCCCACCGCAAGGTCTTCGACTCCGTTTTGACCGTGGCCTCGAAACTCCAGGGCCTGGTCACCAAACCCGCCAGCGAGGTCATCGGCTCCTCCTGCGCCGTCTTCGGCGCAGGCCTGCTGGGCGGTCGGCACTTCATGCCCCTGGCGGGCAAGGCCTTCCACAAGACCGCGGCCGCCAAAAGCCTGGCCGCACAGCCGGGCCAGCCCACCGTGGCCTTTTTCTACGGCTGCATGGTTGACCGCATGTTCCCGCGCATCGGCGAGGCGGTCATGAAGGTGCTGGCTCATCACGGAGCCGGGGCCTTCGTCCCGGACACCCAGGTCTGCTGCGGCATCCCGGCCCTGTCCTCGGGGGACCGCCAGACCTTCGAGAAGCTGGTGGCCGAAAACGTGGCCGTCTTCGCGGACACGCCCTTCGACGTGCTGGTCACCCCCTGCGCCACCTGCACCTCGACGATTAAAAAAATCTGGCCCGAGATGTGCGAGGGCCTGCCCGGAGCGACCCGGGCCCAGGTCAAGGATCTTGCGGCCAAGACCATGGATATCAGCGAATTCCTGGTCAAGGTGCTGGGGGTCGCGGCCCCGGCCGCCTCCGCTGGCGGCGCAAAGACCAGGATCACCGTGCACGACCCCTGCCACCTGCGCAAATCCCTGGGCGTGTTCGCCGAACCACGGGCCGTCCTCGCCCAAAACCCCGACGTCGAGATCGTGGAGATGGCCTCCCCGGAGGCCTGTTGCGGTTGCGGCGGTAGCTTTACGCTCAAACACTATGATATCGCCGGGCGTATCGGGAAGCGTAAGCGCGACGCCATCGTGGCCACCGGGGCTTCCGTCGTGGCCGCCGGATGCCCGGCCTGTCTGCTCCAGATAAGCGACATGCTGTCCAAATCCGGCGACGCCGTGGCTGTCAGGCATCCCGTGGAAATCTACGCGCAGGCCCTGGACCAGGCGCGTCCGGGGACGGGAGGGAACACGCCGTGAGCGACGAGGTACATTTGGAGGCCCTATTTAATCCACAGACCGTGGCCGTGATCGGGGCCTCGGAGAAACCCGGCAAGATCGGCCACACCGTGGTGGCCAACATGATCGAGGCCGGATTCCCCGGGCGCATCATCCCGGTCAATCCCAAGGCCGACGAGATTCTGGGATTGCCTGTCACCAAGGACCTGGCCGACCTGCCCGACGGGCTGGATCTGGCCGTGGTCACCATCCCTGTGGCGGCGGTTATGCCCGCCATGGAGACGCTGGCCAAAAAAAACCTCAAATCGGCCATCGTCATCACCGCCGGATTCAAGGAAGTGGGCGGCGAGGGCTACTACCTGGAAAAAAAGCTGGCGGATTTGTGCCGGGAGCACGGCATCGCGCTGATCGGCCCCAACTGCCTGGGGATGATAAGCACCCCGAGCAAGGTCAACGCCTCCTTCGCCGCCGGACAGCCCGGGGCCGGCAAGATCGCGTTTTTCTCGCAGTCCGGGGCGCTGTGCGTGGCCATCCTGGATTGGGCGCTTAGGGAGAACATCGGCTTCTCGCGGTTCGTGAGCCTGGGCAACAAGGCCCTTATGAGCGAGGCCCACATGCTGGCCTACCTCCGCGACGACCCGCACACCAACGTCATCCTGGGCTACATCGAAAACGTGGAGCAGGGGGGGGACTTTTTGCGCGAGGCGGCCGCCGTGACGCGCGAAAAACCGGTGATCATGATCAAGTCCGGCACCACGGCCGCTGGCGCCAAGGCCGCCTCATCGCATACCGGGGCCATCGCCGGATCGGATCAGGCCTACTCCGCCGCCTTCAAAAAGACCGGCATCATCCGGGCAGGCGACGTGGCCACGCTGTTCAATCTGGCCCAGGCCTTCTCCACCCAGCCCCTGCCCGAGGGTCCGGGGCTCGTTTTGGTGACCAACTCCGGCGGCCCCGGCATCCTGGCCGCCGACGCCTGCGAAAAATCCAGCCTGTCCATGGCCCGCTTAAGCCTTTCGACGGTAGAGCGCCTCAAGGCCTTCCTTCCGGCCTACGCCTCGCTGTATAACCCCGTGGACCTCATCGGCGACGCCGACGCCGAGCGCTACCGCAAGAGCCTTGCCGTGGTGCTCGACGATCCCAACGTCCACGCCGCGTTAGTGCTTTTATGTCCCACCTCCTCGGCCCAGATCGAGGAGACGGCCCAGGCCATCATCGACAACGCCGCCACGTCGTCCAAACCCATCTTCGCCTGCTTCATGGGCGGGGTGCGCGTGGAGCCCGGCCGCCGCATGCTGCTAGCCGCCGGAATCCCCTGCTACGCCTTCCCGGAACCGGCCATAAGCAGCATCGAGGCCATGTACGGCTACAACCAATGGCGGAAGACCCCCGACCCGCACTATCCGGCCATCTTCGGCAACACCGAGGAGGCGGCCAAAGTGTTCGCCACCGTGCGCGAACGCGGCGACATGGAGGTGGTGGAGTTCCAGGCCCAGGAGGTCCTTCGGGCCTACAACCTGCCCACCCCGAGGACCATCCTGGCCCGTTCCAGCACCGATGCCGTGGCCGCAGCCGAAAAGATCGGCTACCCCGTGGTCCTTAAAATCGCCTCCCCCCAGATCTCCCACAAGTCCGACGTGGGCGGGGTCAAGGTCGGTCTCGGCGACGAGGCCGCCGTCAAAAACGCCTTTTTGGACATCACCGCCCGCACCCAGCGCCTGCGCCCCGACGCCTACATCGCCGGATGTCTGGTGCAGGAAATGGCCCCCAAGGGGGCCCGCGAGGTGATCATCGGCTTTAAGCGCGACGACCAGTTCGGGCCGCTGATCATGTTCGGCCTGGGCGGCATCTACGTGGAAATCTTAAAAGACATCTCCTTCCGTCTGGCCCCCTTAAGCGTGGAGGACGCCCGCAACATCATCCGCGAGATCAAGTCCTACATGCTGCTCAAAGGGGTGCGCGGCGAGCCTCCGGTCAACTTCGCGGCCATTGAGGGCATACTTCTTAGCATGTCCCGCATCGCCACGGATTTCCCGGAGGTCTACGAAGCGGAGTTCAACCCCGTTTTGGTCAACAACGAAAAGGCCCTGGTGGCGGACGTGCGCCTCACCCTTAAGGCCTAGACGACGGAGGATATGCCATGACTGGTCTCTATATCGGCTCCACATCCGGTTATTCCGGGAAAAATCTGCTGGCTTTGGCGCTGTGCCTGCGTTTTCGCGAAGACGGCCTGCGGGTGGGCTACATGAAGCCCGTGGGGGCCATGCCCCGGCTGGTGGACGGCGAACTGGGCGACGACGACGCCCTTTTCATAAACGGCGTGCTCGGGCTTGGGGCCTCGCCTGCGGAAATGACCCCGGTGCCCGTGACCAAGGATTTCCTCATGAAGGCCTTCGCCGGGGAATGCGGGGTGCTTATGCCCTCCATCACCGCCGCCTACCACAAGCTGGCGGCGGACAAGGACGTGATGGTCGTCGGGGGGTCCGGCAGCTACCTCTATTCCGGCACCTATTGCGGCGTGGACGGCGTGTCCGTGGCCCGGTCGCTTGGGGCCAAGACGATTATCGTGGACCGCTTCCGCAGCGAACTCAACTACGACTATCTGGCTGCGGCCAAGCACGCCGCAGGCGACGATCTGGCGGGCGTGATCTTTAACGACGTGCCCGAGCATTTCCGGTCCGAGCTTGACGAGCTGATCAAGCCCTTTCTGGCCCGCCGGGGCATCGACGTGCTGGGAGTCATCCCCCACGACCCGGTCATGAGCGGCATGCGGGCCGGGGATCTGGCCGAGCGCCTGGGCGGACAGCTGGTGACCATGTCCGCCGGGGTGCATAACTTGGTGGTGAATTTCCTTATCGGGGCCATGAACGTCGAGAACTTCCTGGCCTTTTTCCGCAAACGCAAGGACGTGGCCGTGATCTGCGGCGGCGACCGTTCCGACCTGCAGCTCGTGGCCCTGGAGGGCGGCGCCGCAGCCCTGGTTTTGACCGGCAACCTCTACCCCAACGACATCATCCTGACCAAGGCCGAGGCCGTGGGCGTTCCGGTGATCCTGGCCCGGGACGACACCTTCAGCGTGGCCAAGAAGATGGAGACGCTTTTATTTAGCGAGAAACTGCGCGACCCCACCCGGGTGGCCCACGGGGCCAGGCTCATCAGCCAGGGTCTGGACTACCCGGCGCTTAAGGCCAAGCTCGGTCTGGCGTAAACCCGGACAGCGGCACGGCGTCATGCGCTTCGGGATGAGGGGCGGCGCACTCCGTAAAAAGAGGCAAAGGCAGATCATGACATAGGCTTCGTTGGCGGCGGGGCGTTGGCCCAGCCGCCGTGAACATCGGCTTCCACCGTCGACGTCCGGGACCGGCCGGACCGGACAAGACGGTTCGCCTTCGCTTCGCGGCACAAACGCCCCTTTTCATGAGATGGGGGTGTGGGACGCACAACCTTCAAGGAGGATCATGCACATGACGTGGGTGCAGCAATACCAACCCCTGGGGAGCTACCTGCTCTCGGCGCTTGCGGCGGGAATCCCTCTGTACATCCTGTTCTACATGTTGGCCGTGAAACGCGCCGCCGGACACAAGGCCGCCTTTCTCGGCACCCTGGCCGCCGTCATCCTGGCCATCGCCGCCTGGGGCATGCCCGTAGGACTGGCCGTCAACGCCACGCTGTACGGCGCGGCCTTCGGGCTTTTCCCCATCGTGTGGATCGTGGTCACGGCCATCTGGATCTACAACATGACCGTCGAATCCGGAGAGTTCGACATCATCAAGAACTCCCTGGCCCGCATCACCGACGACCGCAGGCTCCAGGCCATCTTCATCGCCTTCGCCTTCGGCTCGTTCATCGAGGGCACGGCCGGGTTCGGCACCCCCGTGGCCATCACCGCCGCCATGCTCGTCGGCCTGGGGTTCAACCCCCTGTACGCCGCAGGCATCTGCCTCATCGCCAACACCGCGCCTGTGGCCTTCGGGGCCATCGGCATCCCCATCGTGGTCGCGGCCCAGGTCACGGACCTGGATCTCATGCGCATCAGCCAGATCGTGGGCCGTCAGTTGCCGCTTTTGTCGATCATCGTGCCGCTTTGGCTGTCCGTGACCATGTGCGGATTCAAACGCTCCATGGAGGTCATGCCGGCCATCATCGTCTCCGGCGTGTGCTTCGCGGGCTCCCAGTTCATCGTCTCCAACTTCGTCGGCCCCTACCTGCCGGACATCATCTCGGCCATCGTGACCATCATCGGCCTGGGTCTTTTCCTGCGCGTGTGGAAGCCCAAAAACGTGTGGCACTTCCCGGACGAACCGCCGCCCGACGCCAAACTCATGGCCACCAAGTTCACCGCCGGGGAAGTCCTGCGCGCCTGGACGCCCTACATCATCCTGGCCGTCATGGTCTTTTTGTGGGGACTTGATTCGGTCAAGGCCATCCTGGCCCCCGTGAGCGTCAAGTTCTCCTGGCCGGGACTGCACAACCTGGTGATCAAGACCGCCCCGATCGTGGCCAAGGACACCCCCTATGGCGCGGTCTACACCTTGAACTTCCTGTCCGCCGCCGGAACCGCCATCCTCATCTCGGGGCTGATCTCGGTGCTGTTCATCCCGGGCTACGGTTACGGCAAGGCCATGGCCTGCTTCAAGCGCACCGTCATCCAGTTGCGCTACCCCATCCTGACCATCTCCATGATCCTAGGCCTGGCCTACATCATGAACTTCTCGGGCATGAGCTCCTCCATGGGTCTGGCGTTCACCGCCACCGGGGCCATGTTCCCGTTCTTCGCCCCGATCCTTGGCTGGCTCGGCGTGTTTTTGACCGGTTCGGACACCTCGTCCAACGCGCTCTTCGGCGCCCTGCAAAAGACCACCGCCCAGCAGATCGGCGTGGACCCGGCCCTGACCGTGGCCGCCAACTCCTCGGGCGGCGTCACCGGCAAGATGATCTCTCCCCAGTCCATATCCGTGGCCACGGCGGCCTCGAACATGGTGGGCCGCGAGGGCGACATCTTCCGCTTCACGCTTAAGCACTCCATCGCCATGCTTATGGTGATCTCGGTTCTGACCCTGCTCCAGGCGTATGCGCTCAAGTGGATGCTGCCCTAGTCACCGACTCGTCAAACCCGGCCCGGACGCGGACATTCGCGCCCGGGCCGGTTCTCCCTTGCAAGGACCGCCTATGGACGCCCCCGCCGATCTGACCCAACTTTTCAAGACCAAGGCCGAACTTGTCTCCGCCGTCACCCTCACGGCCGACAGCATGGCGAAGGCCCTGGCCTACGTGGTTGAGGCCTGCGAGAAAAAAGACGCCTGTAAAATCCTGCTCTCGGGCTGCGAGGAGGGCCTGTCCGCCCCGGCCGCCGACCTGTGCGAGACCGTCACCCAAAAGACCATCGCCGCCCCGGACCTCTCGGACGCCGACTTCGCCGCCCTGGGGACCCTGTGCGAGGAAAAGGGCTTCCGGCTCATAAAAGACGGACTGCGCAACCACTTAGGCGGCATCGACATGGCCGTGACCATGGTCGACGCCGGGATAGCCGAGACCGGCACCCTGGTTTTGCGCTCCCGCGAGGAGGAGCTGCGCATCGCCACCATGGTGGCCGAGGTGCATGTGGCCATCCTGCCCGTGTCCGTCATCCGGGCCACATCCCAGGATGTGGCGCCGCTTCTGCAAGAGTGGATGCGCGACCCCCCGGACTACACGGCGTTTATCACCGGCGCCTCGCGCACCGCCGACATCGAACGCGTGCTGGCCCTGGGCGTGCACGGCCCCCTGGAACTGCACATCGTTTTTCTCACGGAGGCCTAGACCATGCAGACCGCCAAAGACATCAAGGGCTACCGCCAGGAACTGCGCGACGCGCTTTCCAACGAATTTCAGCGCACGGCCATGGACAACTTCGCCGTGTTCTACCGGGGGGCCCGGGCCCGGGCCTTCGCCGGGATGGATCTGCCGGCCATGATCGCCGACGTGGCCGCCGCCAAGGACGCGGCCATGGCCCATCTGGAAGAGCTTCTGGCCCAGTTCACGGCCAACGCCCAAAAGGCCGGGATCACCGTGCACGTTGCCGCCACGGCCGATGAGGCCAACGCCGTCATCGCCGACATCGCCCGGGCCGAGGGCGTCAAAAAGATCGTCAAATCCAAGTCCATGACCGCCGAGGAGACGCTTTTAAACCACCGCCTGGAGGCCGACGGCCTGGAAGTGACCGAAACCGACCTCGGAGAATGGATCATCCAGCTGCGCCACGAAGGCCCCACCCATATGGTCATGCCCGCCATCCACCTCTCGCGGGCCCAGGTGGCCGACCTTTTCAGCACCGTTACCGGCCAGACCCAGGAGGTGGACATCCCCAAGCTGGTCAAGGTGGCCCGGCGCGAGCTGCGCCGCAAGTTCGTCGAGGCCGACATGGGCATCTCCGGGGCCAACTTCGCCCTGGCCGACACCGGCACCCTGGGCATGATCACCAACGAGGGCAACGGCCGTCTGGTCACCACCCTGCCCCGGGTCCACGTGGCCCTTCTGGGCCTGGACAAGCTCGTGGCCACCCTCGACGACGCCCTCAAAATCATCAAGGTCCTGCCCAGAAACGCCACGGCCCAGGCCATCTCCTCCTACGTCACCTGGATAACCGGCCCAAATGCCTGCGCCGCCGCCCCAAGCGGCAAAAAGTCCATGCACATCGTCTTTTTGGACAACGGCCGCCGCAAGCTGGCCGCCGACCCGGTCTTCTCCCAGGCCCTTCGCTGCGTGCGCTGCGGGGCCTGCGCCAACGTCTGCCCCATCTACCGCCAAGTGGGAGGACACACCTACGGCCACATCTACATCGGGGCCGTGGGGCTGGTTCTGACCTACTTCTACCACGGCCGCGACAAGGCCAAAAACCTGGTCCAGAACTGTCTCAACTGCGGGGCCTGCAAGGCCGCCTGCGTGGCCGGGATCGACCTGCCCTATCTCATAAAGGAGGTCCACGCCCGCATCCTGGCCGAGGAAGGCCGTCCCTTCCAGAACACCGCCCTGTCCCTGGCCATGCGCAACCGCACCCTGTTTCACGGCGCGCTTCGGGCCGCAAGCCTCCTGCAAAAGCCCGTCACCGGGGGCACCCCGTACCTGCGCCATCTGCCCATGTTCTTCGCCAAGGACCAGGAGTTCCGAGCCCTTCCGGCCATCGCCGCCAAACCGCTTCGCGACCGCTGGGCCGACATCAAGCCCCGGCCCGCCGTCTCGACCGTAAAGGCCGCGCTTTTCTCCGGCTGCGTCCAGGATTTCGTCTATCCCGAGCAGGCCGAGGCCGCCGTGTCGCTCTTTCATGGCCGCGACGCCGACCTCGCCTACCCCATGGACCAGACTTGCTGCGGACTGCCCGCGCTCATGATGGGCGAGAAAAAGACCGCCAAGGATGTGGCCCTGCAAAACATCGCAGCCTTCGACGACTGCAACTGCGACTATATCCTCACCCTGTGCGCCTCCTGCGCCTCGCACCTCAAAAAAGGCTACCCGCGCCTTCTGGCCGACAACCCCGGCCACGCCAAGGCCGCCGAACGCTTCGCCGCCAAGGTCATGGATTTCTCCACCTTCGCCCGCGACGTCTTAAAGCTCGCCCCGGACGATTTCGCCGGACCGGCCACGAAGACCGCCCTGCACGCCCCCTGCCACCTGTGCCGGGGCCTGGGCGTCACCGACGCGCCGCGCGACATGCTCAAAACCGCCGGACTCGACTACGCCCCCTACGACGAGGAAGACGTGTGCTGCGGCTTCGGCGGCACCTTCTCGCTGAAGTTCCCCGAACTCTCGGCCGAGATCCTCAAGAAAAAGCTCCATAACGTGGCCGCAACAGGCGCCACGCTGCTCGTCACCGACTGCCCCGGCTGCGTCATGCAGCTTCGCGGCGGCGCGGACAACCTGAAGATGGACATAACGGTCAAGCATAGCGCCGAGGTGCTGGCCGAAAGGCTGAAGAAGTAAGGGAGAAGTAAGGGAGAAGAGAAATCGGGGCTGCCGCCCCGCGCCCCGCCCGGGGGGACAATCGTCCCCCCGGACCCCCCGTCCCCCGTGCCGCATCGGCTGCCTTGCAGCCCGATGCGGCACGGGGAAACGCGTTTTCAGGGAGAACGGCTGCGTCTTCGTTTTCCCTGCGACTGCAAGAGGATGGCAAAAACCTCCCGCCATTGCCTTTTGCGCGCATAATCAGGTATATTGGGGCAGCATCGAACGCCTCTCCCAGTTCGTTTCGGGAAAACCGACCCCGCGAGACCCCCATGGACCACCGAAACGACGACACGCCCCTGCTCGAACAGGCCCAGGCCCGCATCCGCGAACTCGAGGCCGAAAACGCATCCCTTCGCGAAAGCTCCCAAAGCTACGTCACCCTGGTCAACGAGGCCCCCATCCCCTTCATGGTGCACGCCGACTACCGCATCGTGCTCATTAACCCGGCGGCCGTGCGGGCCTTCGGCGGCGCAAGCGCCGACGACTTCCTGGGAACGGACGTCTTGGAACGCATCTCCCCAGCGACCCGGGAATTGGTCAGGCAACGCATCAGGGACACTTATGTCAAAAAGGGCCACTACCGGCTGGCCAATAATCAGTACCGCCGCCTGGACGGCGCGCTCTTCGACGTGGAGATCATGGCGGCCATGGCCGATTGGCAGGGCCGTCCGGCGGCACAGGTGATCTTTCGGGACGTGACCGAGGAGCATCGCATCCAGGAAGAACTGCGCAAAAGCGAGGAGAAGTACCGCCTGCTGGCGGAAAACGCCGCCGACGTCATCTGGACCGTCAACGTCGAGGGCGAACTCACCTACATCAGCCCGTCGATCCAAATGCTGCGCGGCCTGACCCCCGAGGAGGCCATGGCCGAGACCATCCCCCAGACCATGCCCCCGGCCTCCTACGCTAAGGTGCTGCAAAAGGCCGAAGAGCACGCCCGCCAGGGCGGCAGGGAGGATCTGCATCTGGAGGTCGAGCAATACCGCAAGGACGGCTCCACGGTCTGGGTGGAGATGATGATCCGCCCCCTGTTCGGTCCGGACGGCGGCAAGGCCGGATTCGTCGGCGTCTCCCGGGACGTCACCCGCCGCCGCACCGCCCAGGCGGCGCTACGCAAAAGCGAGGAGCGTTTCCGGGCCTTTTTCGACAACGTGGAGGACATGATCTACTACCAGGGCATAGACGGCAGCCTGTCCATGCTCAACCGGGCCAGCTCGCTCATCACCGGCTATCCGAACACGGAATTTGACACAGATCCCATGCTGTGGCGACGCATCATCCATCCCGACGACGTGCGCGACGCCGAGGATTTTTTCCGCCGCTACCCCGCAGGCGTGCCGTATTACGAGGTCACCTACCGGCTGCGCGCCAAGGACGGCCTGACTAAATGGATCGAATCGCGCATGTACGGGGCCAAAGACACATCGGGGAAATACGTCGGCTATCACTGCATCGACCGCGACGTGACCGAACGCACGGCCCTGGAGCGTTCCCTCGTCGAGGCCAGGGACCGGGCCGAGGAGGCCAGCCGGGCCAAAAACGCCTTCCTGGCCACCATGAGCCACGAGATCAGGACACCCTTAAACGGCATCATGGGCATGCTCCAATTGGCCGAGACCACGGAGCTTTCCGGAGAGCAGGCGGACTACGTCACCGGCGCCCTCACCTCCTGCCGCAACCTCCTGCGGGTTCTAAGCGACATCCTGGATATCTCGCGCATCGAGGCCGGGGCGTTGGGCCTTGTGGACGAGGAGTTTCCCACCGAGGCCGTGTTCGCCCCGGTCATGGAGCTTTTGGCGGTCGAGGCCCGGCGCAAGGGCCTGGAGTTGACGCTGGACATGGCCCCGGACGTTCCGGACAGGATGCGCGGCGACTCCGGGCGGCTGCGCCAGGTGATCTTCAATCTGGTGGGCAACGCCGTGAAATACACCGAATCCGGCGGCGTCCGGGTCACGGTCTCCCGGCTGCCCTTCTGCCCGGTCCCGGACGGGGTATGCCTGTATGTGGGCATCGCCGACACGGGCATCGGCATTCCCGACGACAGGATAGCGCATGTCTTCGAGCCGTTCACCCAGATCGAGTCCACGCTGAGCCGAAAACACGGCGGCACGGGACTTGGGCTGTCCATCGTGCGCCGTCTGCTTATGCTCATGAACGCCACCTGCTCGGTGGAGACCCAGGAAGGCCAGGGCGCCGCCTTTCATTTGAGCCTGCCCCTGCGATCGGCCACGCCCCAAGACCGCGCCAGGACCGCGCCCGGGCCGACAGCCTCCCGGCAGGCCCGGGTGTTGGTGGCCGAGGACGACCCGGTCAACCTGTTCACCACCATGCGTTTTCTGGAAAAGCTCGGACACCTGCCGCGCGGGGCCAGGGACGGCTGCGAGGCCCTGAAGCTTTTGCGCGACGAACACTTCGATTGCGTGCTCATGGACATCCAGATGCCCGGGAGAAACGGTCTGGAGACCGCAAAGGACATCCGCAGCCAGGCCTCCGGGGCCTTTGATCCGGGCATCCCCATCGTGGCCCTCACCGCCCACGCCATGGCCGGCGACAAGGAGGCCTTCCTGGCCGCCGGGATGGACGCCTATCTGTCAAAACCCGTGGAGCTTGAGGCCCTGCGCGAGGCGCTTTGCGCGGTGCTGCGCCGGGACGCGACATAGACGGCCCATATCGGGGATTTCAGGAGGATGCGGCCGTTGCGGTTTCCGAGACCCGCGACGCCACCCGGTTGCGCCCGGAATTCTTGGCCTCGTAGAGCGCCTCGTCAGCAAAACGCAGCACCTCATCCTTGTCCCGGCAGTCCACGCACACCGACACCCCGATGCTGATGCTGCGCGCCACCATGAACCCGTCCACGGGGACACGCAGCGCATCCATGGCCTGGCACAGCTTTGTCGCCGCCACGATCCCCCCTTCCAGGTCCGTGTCCGCCAGGAGGAACAAAAACTCCTCGCCCCCCCACCGGCACACCATGTCCCCGGCCCGCACCGAGGCCGTCATGACCTGCGCCGCAGCCCGCAGGAACTCGTCCCCGGCCTCGTGTCCGAAGGCGTCGTTGACCGACTTGAACCGGTCCACGTCGCACAAAAGCACCGCAAAAGGCATGCCTCCTCGGGCCACCCGGGCCACCTGGACCGCCAACTGCTGCTCCATGGCCCTTCGGTTGGGAAGCCCTGTGAGCGTATCGGTCATGGCTGCCTGGAAAAGCTTCTCCTCGGCCCGCTTGCGCTCTTCGATCTCGTGCACCAAAAGGGCGTTGAGGCGGGAAAGCTCGCTGGTGCGCTCCCGCACCCGGGCCTCGAGTTCATCCCGGGAGCGGATCAGCCGGGCCTCGTCCTGGGCGCGGCGCAATTCGTGGTCCTTTAGCCGTTCGGACATGTCGTTTATGGCCACCCCCAGCCGCTCCAGTTCGTCGCCCGTACGCACCTCCACCTGGGCGCCGACCTTGCCTTCCGCCACGGCCGCGCAGGCGTCCATGAAGAGCCGCAGGGGCCGGTTGATGCGTCGGGCCAAAACCGTGGAGAACACGAAGGCCAGCCCCAGGGACAGGCTAAGCGACACCAGCCCTGAAAGCCGCAACCGCCACAGCTTGCGTCCCACCTCGGCATCACGCATGTCGATGCCGAGCAGAAAGGCGTCCTGGCCGCCGCGCAGGGGGGCATAGCCGGACATGAACACCCCCCAGTCATCCTCATAGAGCTTATCGTCCACGGCCGGTCCGGAAAAACCGGCCAAAAGCGAGTCCGGGGGATTGGCGTAAGGCCTGCCGGGCAGGGCCTGCGCTTCGGACTCGTCCGAGTCGAGCACGAAGGTCACGCCGTCGCCTGTTCGGCGCATGACGTATACGTAGGCGATGTCCGGGTTGGTGGACCGCAGTCGGCGGAGCATGGCAAGGCCCTTCACGTAGCCGGGCTGCGCCGTGTCCCCAGGTCCGTGCACGGTCTCCAAGCCCGCGAGGTCCACGGATTCGGCGGCCAGAGCCGCCGTGTTGGCCAGTCGGCCCCTGAGGTTTTCCATAAGACTGTCAACCGCACTCAAATAGAAATACGTGCCGATGCTCCCCGATACAAGAATGACGGCCAGAAAATGACTCATGAAATATCTTGTCTTGATGGAGATATGCATAGGATATCCATGCCGGGTCTTGCACCGGCTATCGTTCTGTCTTTTTCCAGTCCCATGATGGAAAAATTGTGCAAATGCGCCTTACGGACGCCGCAACCGGAATTGTCCGCTACGCTTTGCCATGCGGGATATTACCTGTAAAGCATCAATCGTGCCTGCTGTACGCGACACGCCTCACGTGGCCGCATACGGCGCATGCTGAACCTCCGTCCTGGCCAGACGAACCGGGCCATGACGACATTTCGGCAATCCGCCATTTTTTCATCATGCATATCTGACGGAATCCGGCCCCGCCAGGACTGCCTTGATCGTTTTTTGAAAAAAGGTAGTCTGCCCACACAACGCCATGGCCAGAAACCCCACCCATTCCCACGTCGTCTTTCGCCGCGACCCGGACCTGCCCGGGTTCGAGGTCCGCTATTCCCGCTACGGCGGCTACGCCTTCCGCAAGCACACCCATGCCGCCTATTGCGTGGGCGTGGTGGAGTCCGGGGAGAGCGATTTCTACCTGGACGGAAAGATCCTGCGCACCCGCCCCGGCGACGTGGTGTGCATCAATCCCGGCCAGGTCCACGCCTGCAATCCCGATCCCGGCTCGGCCATGATCTACCGCATGTGCTATCTCTCCCCGCCCTGGGTCGACCGGGTGGGCGAGGAGCTTTTCGGCTCCGGGGCCGGGCCGCATCGCTTCACCTGCCCGGTCTTCCGGGACGCGGACATCGCCGGCGCCTTCGAGGCCCTGTTCGCCGCCGCCTCCCGGGACGAACCCGGCGCGGCCGACGCCCTGGAGAAGGAGAGCCTTGTGGTCTCGCCCCTGGGGATGCTCATGTCCCGCTTCGCGGACACGGCCCCCGCAGGCATAAGCGGCGGGAGTCAGGCGGCTGCGGCCGTGCGCGCCCTTTTGGACGCCGATCCGGCGGGCGGCCTGAGTCTGGACGATCTGGCCAGGGCTGCCGGGCGCGGCCGTTTCCACACCCTTCGTCTTTTCCGCGAGGCCTACGGTCTGCCGCCCCACGCCTACCGCACCCAACTCCGGGTGGAGATGGCCAAGCGCCTTTTGGCCCAGGGGGCATCCATCGCCGCGACCGCCCAGGAGACCGGCTTTTCCGACCAAAGCCACTTCACCCGGGTCTTTCGCGAACACACCGGGGCCACCCCCAACCAATACCAGACCGGCTGACCCCGCCGCCCGACACATTTCGCCGCCACGGCAATATCCTGCCATACGCCGCCCGTCCCCCGGGCTACATGGCCGGGGCGATCCGGCTGCGTCCCTTTCGGACGTCTGTCGGCCGCGCCGCGCAGACGGCGGGGCGCCATGTCCCGTCGCAAGGAGGAAGCCGTGGAAAGACGCGACGCATCCGTCGTGCCGAAAATGTGTCTGGCCGGGGCGGTGATCCTGTGGGGATCGAGCTTCGTGGCCGCCAAGCAGGCCCTGACCGCCTTTTCGCCCCTGGCCCTGGTTTTCGTGCGCATGGCCCTGGCCTCGGCGGTTTTCGCCTGCCTGTGGCCGCGTATGGGAAAAAGCCGGACATTGCCCGGCGACTGGAAATGGCTGGCCCTATTATGCCTTTTCCAACCCTGTCTGTACTTCATCCTGGAGGCCCACGCCCTGACCCTGACCACGGCCTCCCAGGCCGGGGTCATCTCCGCCCTGGCGCCGCTTCTGGTCACGGCCGGGTCCCGGGCCTTTTTCGCCGAGTCGTTTACGGCGGCGACCGGGGCGGGGCTTGTTTTGTGTCTGGCCGGGGTGGCCGGGCTGTCGTTTCTGGCCGGCGCCGAGGCCCAGGCCCCGCATCCGGTTTTGGGCAACATCCTGGAGCTTGCGGCCATGGCCTGCGCCGCCGGATACATGCTGGTGGTCAAGCGTCTGTCCAGCCGCCACGACACCTGGCGGTTGACGGCCCTGCAATGCTTCGTCGGGGCGGTCTTTTTTTTCCCGGCGGCCCTGGCCGCGCCCGGCGACATGTGGCGCGCCGCCGACGCCCCGGCCTGGGCCGCTGCCCTCTTTCTGGGCCTTGGGGTGAGCATCGGGGCCTTTGGACTCTACAACATGGCCCTGGCCCGCATGCCCGCCGGACGGGCCTCCATGGCCATCAATCTGGTGCCTCCCACGGCGCTTCTGGCCGGGGTGGTCTGTCGCGGCGACGTGCTCACCCCGGGACAGATGCTGGCCTGCGCGGTCATCGCCGCCGGGGTTCTTATGGGGCATGCCGGGGCGAAACGACCCCGGGCGGCGACGCCCCCGCCTTTGTCCGCCGGGACCGACACGCCAGGGGCTTAGGCCGTGGCCGCCGCCCCCGAGAGCATGAATTGACGCACATCCGGCATGCAAACGCCGTCCGATCCGCCATGTTTCGCTTTACAGCAGGGCTTTCTCCCACTAAAAATCATGATGAAGCCTCGATAGCATCCGCACCAGACGCCTCCATCTTCGCCAACTCGCTCATGACCGCGTGGAGGATGCACCATGAGTCCCATGCCGAGCCATCATTTCCACCCCGTCGCCCAGGCGCCTTGCGCGCCGCCGTTCACTCCCGCCCCCTGGGGCGCCCGCCTTCCCCGGCGTCATGCATGGCCGCTCCCGATCATCATGGCCCTCGCCCTGCTGTGCTGCGCCACTCCGGCCCGGGCCGCCGGGCTCGTCGTGGACCACGCCTCCGTGGCCCGCTTCGCGTCCATCCCCCAAAGCGCCTTCACCGCCGCCCGGCAACATACCGTGGGCTGGTACACCCATACCTCCCACGGCAGCCAACTCATCACAGGCATGAACATGCTCGTGGACGAGGGCTACGCCCTGCCGGACGGATTCACGGACAACTACGCCACCGACCTGGGCAACGCCGCGTGGGACACCCTGACCCGGGCCTGGCTTGCCGCCCACCCCACGACCAACCTGATCATGTGGTCCTGGTGCGGCCAGCTCTCTTCGATGTCCAGCAGCGACGTGGATGATTATCTGGCCAAGATGCAGGCCCTGGAGACCGAGTATCCCGGGGTGGTCTTCGTCTACATGACCGGGCACCTGGACGGCTCCGGGATCTCCGGAACACTGTACCAGAACAACGACCGCATCCGGGCCTTTTGCCGGACGAACGGCAAGACGCTTTTTGATTTCGCGGACATCGAGAGCTACAATCCGGACGGGACGTATTTCCCTGACGAAACCGACGCCTGCGGCTGGTGCGCCGCATGGTGCGCGGGCCACGCCTGCCCCACAAACTGCAACGAAGGCGATTGCGCCCACTCCCACTGCTTCAACTGCTACCGCAAGGGGCAGGCCGCATGGTATCTGCTGGCCCGGCTGGCCGGATGGTCTCCGGACGGGGGGGCCGGTCCCGCCTCGCTGCTGCTCTTCGACGAGGGGTGAGCGCCGCCAGATCGGGACAGGCCCCAGCGTGCAGGATGTCCCGAAAAAGGACCGCTGCCGCCGCATAAGGCCGCCAGGGTCACGACGACCGCCGTTTCGCGACATCTGGGCATATTCCTGGTCCTCCCGCGCAACCGCCATGGCCGCCCTGACCTGCGGCGACGTGGGCAACGGCCGCGTGGCGACCACCTCCATCACCGGCCCCACGGTGGACAACGCCGCATATTCCTCCATCCTCCGGGGCTGGGGGTTCCGGTGCGACCGAACGTTCGCCATCCGCTCGGGGCGCATCACCTCCAAGAGCATGTAAGAGGGCTTTTCCTTCTTCCCGCCTCAGGATAACATGCCGCACTGCGCCGCGCCCGGGGCCGCGGGCCAGGTCGGCGGCTGCGAAAAGTGCGCCCGGGCCGCGGTCATGCCGCGCCGTAAGCGCGCTCTTTTCATGCCTTTCGCACGGGGCATGCGGCATCCATCTGGAGAACGGCCATGCGCAACAAGTTCCTCGGCACCGGAATTCCCGGCTACCATCCCATGCGCAAGCTGGCCGTCATCTTTTCCGGACTGCGCTTCGCCATCGTCTACGACATGTCCGTGGCCTACAAGGTGGTTCTGTCCCTGGCGGTTCTCACAGCCTCATTTTTGCTGCGGGCCTGGGTGGATTTTTTACTCATCTTCGTGGCCACGGGGCTTATGCTCATCGCCGAGATATTCAACAGCGCCATCGAGGCCGTCTGCGACTATCTCCAGACCGACGAGGACGCCAAGATCGGGGCCATCAAAGATATGGCCGCAGCGGCGGCCGGAACCTCCATTTTCATCTGGGTCGTGGTCATGGCCTACGAGGTCGTGGAGATGATCCTCCACCTACGCCAAGGCCCCCTGGTCATCGTCATCCCCTAACCACCCGCCAACCCAAAAAAACTGAAAGGACGCCCATGAAATCCGCCTCCATCCTCGCCTGTCTGCTTGCGGCCGCCCTGCTGTGCGTCAGCCTCGGCTGCAAGAGCGTCACCTCCCGCGCCGAACCCGCCGCCGGAACCGGGTTTGTGCCCATGGCCGAGCTCAAATCCAATCCCGACCTGCCCTTCAACAAGGCCTGGTTCAAGCAAGGTGTCGATTTTTCGTCCTACCGCAGCATCTACGTGCCCGGCGTCAACACCCGCTACATGCTCGACGACACCTGGTGGCAGACCTGCATGCGCCGGGACAAGATGGAGCAGGACATAAAGGACGTGGCCGCCTTTTTGCGCCAGCACCTCATCGACGCCTTCAAAAACGACCCAAAAAAACGCTACGCCGTGGTCGACGCCCCCGGCCCGGGCGTGCTGGTCCTGGATGTGGCCCTGACCGAGCTTGTGCCGAGCAATCCGGTCATCGAGGCCCTGACCCTGGCCGCTCCCTACGGCTCCGGGGTGGCGGTGCAGGCTGCGGCCCGCAGCGCGGGCAACGTGGCCTCCGTGGCCTTCGAGGCCCGTCTGATCGACGGGGGAACCCGCGACACCGTGGCCATGTTCGCCGACCGGGAGCAGGCCAAGGCGGCCTTCGTGGATCTAAACGCCCTGACCTGGTACGGCGAGGCCCATGTGATCATCACCGACTGGTCCGGCCAGTTTGTGGCGGTCATGGACCGCAAGCCCGGCGAGGTGGTGCAGCCCGCGCCATCGTTCACCCTGCGGCCCTGGTAGCACATCGCGTCGGGAGGCCGCCGACAACGTCGGCAGCCTCGAAATCCGCACGTCGGCCTTCAGCAAAACGGCCCCCTTCAGGGGGCCGTCCCTTTTTGTGCGCAAGGCGCCGCAAAAAACTCCCGCACCGCCTGCAAAAGGGCCTGCACCGCCGCAGACGGCGTCCGGGTCCGGTCGCGCACCAAAAGCACAGCGGCCTCCAACGGTTCGCCGCTCCAGGCCAAGACCCGCAAAAGCCCCTGCTGCGCCTCCCCGGCCACGGACGGCCACGGGGCCGCCGACACCCCAAGCCCGGCCAGGACGCAGCGCTTGACGATCTCCGCGCTGGTGCACTCCACGTCCCCTGGCGACGCCGCGCCCTCCCCGGCCAGCCCCCGCCCAAGCGCCGCCCGGGCGCTCCAGACGTGGCGCGTCAGCACCAGCGGCACGCCCTCCAGATCGCCCGGCCCGACCGACGCCCTGTCCGCCAGCGGCCCGTCCCGGGCCGTAAAGACCACCAGCGGCTCCCGGCGCAGGATCTCCACCGAAAGCCCCGGCCCGGAAAACGGCTCGCCCAGCAAAAGAGCCGCGTCCACGGCCCCCCGGTGCAGGTCATGAACCGTGCCCTCACGGGAAAAAGACGTCGCCTGGAGCCTGACCGTCGGGAAGCGGCGCCTGACCTCGCGCAGCACCCCGGGCAGACACAAAACCCCCAGGGTCTCGGACACCCGCAGCCGCACCTCAGGGGCCTGCTCCCGGCCGGACGCCACATGCCTCGTCTGCCCGGCCAGCTCCGTCAGCCGCGCGGCATGGCCGACAAGCCGCCGCCCCTCCTCCGTCAGCACCACGCTGCGGCTTTGCCGCGCAAACACCCGCACCCCAAGCTCCTCCTCCAGGGCCTTGATCCGGCTGGTCACGGTGGACGGCGCGGCATGCAGGGTCCTGGCCGCCTTGCGGAAGGACAGCTCGGCGGCCACGGCCAAAAAAGTGCGCAAAAGCAGCAGCTCGGGCATCGTTTCGTTTCTCCGAACGGTTCGTGCAATTTTATTCGTTTGTCCCCACGACTACCCGCGATTATCCTCCATGACAAGGAAATAGGCCGTCGCCGTCTGCGCGAAATATCCGAACGCCGCCGCATGTCCGGCGCACGCCATGCGCCGACAGGCCTTTCCGGGGGATCATCATGGAGCTCATGTTGCTGTCGTTTGTGGGTGCGGCCGCCGGGCTGGCCGGGTTCACCCAGGGGCTGGCCGGATTCGGCTCCACGCTTGTGGCGCTGCCCGTGCTTGGGGCCGTGCTACCGGCCCGGGCGGCCACGCCCCTTGGCTGTCTCATGGCCCTGGCCATCAACGCCTGCCTGATCGCCCGGCTGCGCGGCCGCGTGTCCTGGCGCGACCTGGGGCTTTTGCTGGCGGCCTCGCTGCCGGGCATGGCCCTGGGCGCATGGATGCTGGGTGACGCGCCCGAGGCGCTGCTCAAGGGGCTATTGGGCGGCTATCTGATCTGGTGCGGGGCGCGGGGATATCGCGCTGCGTCGCGGCCGCCGCATGCCCCGGCCGGTGGCCGACTGGCGGACGGCGCGGCAGCGGGGCTTGCGGCGGGGTTTCTGGGCGTGGCCATCGGCGTCAACGGGCCGCCGGTGGTGGCCTGGGCCTCGCGCCGGATGACCTGCCGCGATGCGCTTCGGGCCACGCTGGCGGGCTATTTCCTGGCGGCCGGAACGGGGATCGTGGGCGCGCAGTGGGCCAAGGGGCTTGTGACGCCGCAGGTGCTTGGGCTTTTTGCCCTGTCGCTGCCCGCGCTGGCCGTAGGACTGACCGCAGGCGCGCTTTTGTGCGGCAGGATATCCGAACCGGGCTTCCGGCGCGCGGTGTTCGGGCTTCTGACGGCGGCCGGGGTCGGGCTTGTGTGGCAGGCGCTTGACAAGGTCCGGCTTGGGGTCTAATAACGCCCCTTCGTCGGGATGTAGCGCAGTCTGGGAGCGCACCTGAATGGGGTTCAGGGGGTCGGAGGTTCAAATCCTCTCATCCCGACCAGAGATTTTGAAAGGGGTCAGATCGAAAGATCTGACCCCTTTTTGCGTTGGATAACCGGGTGGACAACCTATTGCCGGGGATTACAGTATCACCTGACACCTTGTCTGACGCTACATAATCTGGGCAGCTTGGCGATCATTTGGCTATCTTTAGACTTTTAATAGTGATAAATGTGTAGTTGGATAAATTTTGCGTTATGAGCAACATTGTTAACTTGAAGTTGTCTGGTTGAGCTGAGGACAAATTGGGAACGACATTAACAAGGTGGAGGATATGAAAAATAAGGTGACACGACTTTTCGTTGTAACCGCAATTAGTTTGACGTGCATAGTTGGTCAGGCACACGCTGCTGGCGGCGGCAGTGTCATTACCGCCGATCCGTCGAAGCACTTCGATCAGAAAGGGAAGGAACCTTCGAAGTTCACCATCGAACTGCAGAACGGCCTGCGAAAGACCTTGCCGTTTGAGGATAAACGAGACTTTGAGGAGGCTAAGCGTGGCTTCATCGCCGCACCTCCGTACAAGCAAATCATGGCTGATGCCGGCAATGTGGCGTGGGATATGGGCAGCTACGAGTTCCTACTGCAGGGTAAGGACTTCGACAGTGTCAACCCTTCGCTTCAGCGCCAAGCAATCCTGAATATGGCTTACGGCCTTTATGAAGTTTTACCCGGAAAAATCTACCAAGTCCGTGGTTTCGACCTCGCCAATATCACTTTCATCAAAGGGGATACTGGTTGGATCATTTTGGACCCTCTGACGTGCAAGGAGACTGCCAAGGCAGCGCTGGACTTCATCAACGAGAAGCTCGGTACGCGCCCTGTAGTGGCAGTCGTGTATTCCCACTCCCATATTGATCACTACGGCGGCGTGCGCGGCGTCATCGACGAGGCCGACGTGAAGAGCGGCAAGGTACAGGTAATTGCTCCTGAGGGCTTTATGCAACACGCTGTCACCGAAAACGTCTATGCGGGCACGGCGATGATGCGCCGGGCGTTCTTTCAGTACGGCATCCTGTTGCCGAGAAGCCCCTACGGCCACGTGGACCAGTCCATCGGGAAGAACACAGCCGCCGGGAATACCGGTATGATCGAGCCGACCCGCTATATGGACAAGGACTTCGAAGAGCTGACCGTAGATGGTGTGAGGATGGAGTTCCAGAATACGCCGGGTACCGAAGCACCGGCTGAGATGAATACCTACTTCCCGGATCTTAAGGCATTCTGGGCAGCGGAGAACATCACCGGAACCATTCATAACATCTATACCCTGCGTGGCGCTCTGGTTCGAGATGCACTGGCTTGGTCCAAGCACATCAATACAGCAATGTATCGCTATGGCCAGGATGCGGAAGTCATGTTCGCTGCCCATAGTTGGCCACGTTTTGGTAATGACCGTATTCTGGAGGTCATGCGTACCCAGCGTGACGGTTATGCTAACCTCAATAACGAGGTGTTGCATAAGGCCAATGAAGGCGTAACTATCAATGAGATCCACAATGTCTACAAACTACCCAAGAGCCTGCAGGAGCAGTGGGCCGCACATAGCTACCACGGTTCCGAAGAGCATAACAGCCGAGCAGTCATTAACCGGTATCTTGGGTACTGGGATGCCAATCCGGCCACGCTGATACCGCTCTCTCCAAAAGATTCAGCCCCCCTCTATGTGGAGATGATGGGCGGCACCGAGAAGATTATGGTCAAAGGGAAAGAACTGATTGGCAATGGCCAGTACCGGGAAGCCATGGAAATCCTCAATAAGCTCGTCTACGCTGAACCCAAGAACCAAGCCGGGAAAGATTTATTGGCGGACGCTTTCGAGCAGGTAGGCTACCAGAAGGAAAGTCCGAGCGTGCGCAACAGCTTCCTCGCGGCTGCGTATGAACTGCGCCACGGGATTCCCGGTGGTGTACCACCCAAAGGTACCGGGCCGGACACGATTCGTGCGATGACTACCGACCTCTGGCTCGACTACATGGGAATCCGTCTGGATAGTCAAAAGGCAGCGGGAATGAAGTTTGTCATCAACTTGGTGACACCTGACAATGGCGAAAAGTACGTGGTTGAGCTGAGCAACTCGACGCTCACCAACATCAAGGGGCAACAAGCAAAGAACCCTGACCTTACTATTACCGTCAATCGAACTGATCTTGAGGCGGTCATGGGTGGTAATGCCACATTTGACGACCTGCTTAAGACAGGGAAGGCAAAATTTGACGGGAATCGCAAGCCCTTTGATCAACTAAAGGGCCTTCTTGTTCAGTTCGACCCGACCTTTGAAATTCTCCCTGGCACCATGGGAACTAAACCAGCATCGAAAACGGTCAATGATCCGTTCGTTCAGGAGCAGCTGTCAATACAGTCTGCCGCTGACTAGCTCTTTGTTTCGAGAGTGAAGATCAAAGGCCGCACGCTATTATGACGGGTGCGGCCTTTCACTCGACGCTGAAATTGACCTTTCCACCACCACGTATCCCAACGAGGCGTTCGTGACGTCGGCCAATGAGCCGCCCGTCATGAAACAAAGCCTGTTCACCGAGGAAAAACTCACCGGAATTTTGGAGCAACCCGGACGCCTTGCCAGGTCTGGCCGGGAGGAACCGATTAAAGCCCACTTTAATCCCATCCCGCAGGATTAAAGTTTTTGGCCGATATCTTTAATCGGCCATGCCGCCCGCTCCCTCCGGCCCGCTCACAATGTCCAGAATGCCCATGGCGGCATACGTCTTGGCCGCACCGTCCGCCGCCACCTGCCGCAAGGCCCCGATGGCTTCCAGCTTCGCCACGGCGCTCTTGGCCGCAGGATACGATACCCCCAGGACCTCGCCCACCACGGGGATGGTCAGAATCGGCCGGTGAAACAGCATGTCGGCCAGACGCAGGGCGACCGACGAAGCCCGCTCCTTGTGCAGGGCTTCCCGCCAAGCGGCTTGCAGGTCCTGAAGCCGTTTGGCCAGGGAGACAGCGTCGCACGCTTGCGTGCCTGGAGTAGCCCCCGCTAAACCGGACACCCGGTTAAAAACGTTGGCCACGCACCGCCGCTTCCGACGACCCGGGTCGGCGGCCCAGGCCGCCGGGGGTATTGCGCTGCCGAGCCGGGCGAACACTGCCAACATGATGGAATGATACGGGAGAGCGTCAAGGAAGACCTTGCCTAATGACCTTGCCGCAGATAATGGAGGACTAGGTCGTAAGGCAGTACGCCGGGGCTTCTCCATGGACCGTCAAGGGCCATGCGTCTGCCTGCCGGATGTTGGCGCTGCGTCTGCGCCGCAACGCGTCACGCCGACAGGCGCTCCATACCGGGCAAGGCGCTCTCGCCGACAACATTGAGCAGGATCAGTCGCCATGCCGCAGCCGTTGACCGACTATGCCTCAATCCTGCGCCAGCACGCCCTGCACCAGGGCGGAAAAACCGCCATCCACTGTGGTGAAACGAGCCTCTCCTATGCCGCGCTCGCCGACAACGTGGCGCGCTTCGCCGGGCTGCTCCTCTCCCTGGGCCTTGGCCCCGGCGACCGCTGCGTCATCGCCCTGCCGGATTGCCCGGATTTTTTCCACGCCTTTCTGGGCGCGCTGCATTGCGGCGTCGTCCCCGTGCCCGTGGGCACGCAGCTCCCGGCCGGACACTACGCCGCCATCTTCCGGGACGCCCGGGCCTCGGCCCTGGTCACAATGGGCGGCAGCATCGCCGCAACAGCCTGGACCGGACCTGACGCGACGCTTCTGTGCGCCGACGCCCCGGACTTCACTGACCGCCTGAGACGGTCAAACGCGGCCCCGGCCGCCACGCCCGACGCAACCGGGCCACACTTCCTGCTGTATACCTCAGGCAGCACCGGCGAACCCAAGGGCGTGCCCCACACCCAACGGGACATGCTGGCCTGCGCCCGGCGCTACGCTGGCGAGGTCCTCGGCATGGGGGCTACGGACGTGGTCCTGTCCGCCAGCAAGCTCAATTTCGCCTTCGGGCTGGGCAACAGCCTGATCTTTCCGCTCTATCACGGCGCCACGGTGATCCTGCACCCCGGAGGCAGCGGTCCGGCGGAACTCTTCGCCCTGCCGCAGCTTGTCGCCGACAGGCGGCCGACGCTTCTTTTCGCGGTGCCAAGCGTGTACGCCATGCTGCTGCGCATCCTGGACGGCGACGCCTCGCCGCTTTCCTCGCTGCGGCTTTGCATCAGCGCCGGCGAGCCCCTGCCGGACTCGTTGCACCAGAAGTGGCGGGAGACCACCGGACATGAGGTCCTCGACGGCATCGGGTCCACCGAGGCCCTGCACATCTACATCGCCAACCGGCCCGGCGCCTCCGTCCCCGGCGCCACGGGCCGGATCGTGCCGGGATACGAGGCGCGTCTTGTGGGCGAGGACGGCGGTTCGCCGCCGGACGGCCAGCCAGGAAGGCTCCACCTCCGGGGCGAAAGCCTCGCCACGGGCTACGTCAACCGGCCCGAGCTCACCGCCGCCAGTTTCCTCGACGACGGCTGGTTCGACACCGGCGACGTCTTTGTCTGCACAGGCGGCGTCTACCGTTTCCAGGGCCGCAAGGACGACCTGTTCAAGGTCGGCGGCAACTGGGTCGCGCCCCTGGCCGTGGAGGCCGTGCTGCGCGGACACCCGGCGGTGCTTGAATGCGCGGTCACCGGGTGCGAGGTTGAGGGGCTGGTCCTGCCCGTGGCCCATATCGTGGCCGCGCCGGGCCAGACGGACGCCTCCGGGCTTGCCCGGGAACTTCGCGCCTTTGTCCAGTCCCGGCTGCCGCCCCACATGTGTCCGGCGCGCTTTCTGTTTCGAGCCGACCTGCCCCGGACGCAAACGGGCAAGATCAACCGCAACGAACTCAAGCACCAGCAGGCATGAGGCACCCCATGCGCGTGGCTATCATCGGCGGTGCGGGAAATGTCGGACAGGAGGTCGCCCTGGGCCTGATCCGGGCCGGGGCGGTTACGGACATCGTGCTGGTCGATGTCCATGACGATCCGGGGGCGTTGCGCGACCGGCTGCGCATAAACGCCAAAGTTTCCCAGCGTCGCCTCGACGCCAGGGACCAGGAGTCCCTGACGGCCGCCCTGGCCGGGACCCGCCTGCTCGTCAACTGCGCCGGGCCGTTTCTCGACACGGCGGCGCCGACGGCCAGGGCCGCCGTGGCCCTTGGGGCCGACTACCTCGATGTCTGCGACGATTTCGCGGCCACGGCCCTGCTGCTGGAATCGGACCTGGACGCGGCGGCCCAGGCCGCCGGGGTCAGCCTGATCACCGGCATGGGCTCCGATCCCGGCGCCAACAACCTGCTGGCTCTGTGGTACGCCAAAAAACTCGACACGGCACACTCCGTATCCCTGGCCTGGGCCGTCGATTGCGGCGAGCTGGGCGGCGCGGCCCTGGCCCATGCCGCCACCATGCTGGCTGGAGCTGTGCCCCAGTTTCTCGACGGTCGGCTGCACTACCTGGAAGGCGGCGGAGGCGAGGAGACCGTCACCTTCGCCGACCCCATCGGGACGGTGACCGTCCGCTACGTCGGCCACCCCCAGCCCCTGACCCTGCCGCGACGCCTGCCGGGACTCAAACAACTCACCGTCAAGGGCGCCATCCTGCCCGACTGGGCCGACAGGCTGCTTATGGCTCAAAGATCCTGCGGCCTGTTGCGCGGCGAACCGCTGGCCCAGGCCGCCGCACTCCTGCGGGAACGGGCCTCGGCCATGCCCCCCGGCCCCGGCGTGTCCGGCCTCAACGTGGCGGTGTCCGGAACGCGGCAGGGCCGCGCCGTGACCTACGCCGCCGAAATGATCGGGGCCATGGGGCCGGGCACGGGGCTTCCGGCGGCCATCGCCGCGCTGCTGCTCCTTGAGGGCGCCGTGGCCGCCAAGGGCCTTCTGGCCCCGGAAGACGCCATCGACCCGCATATTTTTGTCTCCCGGCTTTTGGCCTGTGGGGCCAGAATCCGCCAGACCCGCAGCGAGACCGTCACCCTGGCTGCGGATGGAGGTTCCGAATGACACCCGGAAGCGAGGCCCCCCGGCTCCGGCTGACCAGGAGCTTCGAACTCTTTGAGCAGGCCAAGGGGCTTGTGCCCGGCGGGGCGCTTTACACCAGCAAGCCCAGCGATTTCATTCCGGGCGAGTATCCGATCTTTTTCGAGTCGGGCCGGGGCGGGCGGATCACCGACGCCGACGGCAACGAATTCATCGATTTTCTCTGCGGCTATGGTCCGGTCATCCTGGGCCACCGCGAACCGGAGGTGGACGCGGCCGTCATCCGCCAACTCACCGAAAAAGGGCTGTGTCTGTCCTTTTCCCAGCCCTGTCAGAACGAACTGGCCGCCAGGCTGCGCCGTCTGGTTCCCTGCTGCGAGCGGGCCATCGTCCTCAAAACAGGCTCCGACGCCACCACCGCCGCCATCCGCGTGGCCCGGGCGCATACCGGCCGCCTCAAGGTCATGCGCTGCGGCTTTCACGGCTGGCACGACTGGTGCGTGGAAATCAAAGGCGGCGTGCCGCTTAAGCTGTACGAGGACGTCTACGACTTCGCCTACAACGACCTGGACGAGTTGACCGGACTTATGGAGCGACACGGCCGGGAAACAGCGGCCATCATCATGACCCCCATCGGCCACGACATGCTGCGTCCGGTTATGGAGCCCAAACCGGGCTTTCTGGAGGGCGTGCGGGAGCTGGCCGACCACTACGGCGCGGTGCTCGTTTTCGACGAAATCCGCACCAATTTCCGCCTGGGGCTGGGCGGCGCGCAGCAGTATTACGGCGTGACCCCGGATCTGGCGGCCCTTGGCAAGAGCATGGCCAACGGCTATGCCCTGAGCGCCCTGGTCGGCAAAGCCGACATCATGGAGCCCGCCGCCGAACAGACCTTTATCGCCTCGACCTATGGCCCCAACAGCGACGCCATCGTCGCCGCCCTGGCCACCCTGACGATCCTGGAGCGCGACGGGGTGCTGGAATCCATCCAGGCCAAGGGGGAGCGGTTCGTGGCCGCCATCCGCGATCTCATGGAACGCTATCCGGTGGGCGCGGTGTTAAGCGGCCCGCCGTCGCTTTTCTGCCTTACCTTCCGCCGGGAAAAAGGCAGTCGGCATGTGGCCAGGCGTGACGCCTTTTTCACCCAGCTCATCCGCCGGGGCGTGTTTATTTCGCCGCACCACCACGGCTACCTTTGCCACCGCCACGACGACGAGGATCTGTCCAGGACGCTGACGGCCATGGAGGACGCCCTGCGCTGGGTGCAAAAGACCTGCGACACCCTGCCGCCAGCACCGCCCCGGGCCTGATCCGTCCGCCCCCGCCCCTTTCCAACCGTCCAAGGAGTCCGTTATGCCGTCACCCTGGCCCACGACCAAGGACGAAGCCCTCAACCGTCTGTGCGCGCAAGGCTACCGGGTGGAGCCCGACCAGGAGTTCACGGTGCGCCAGTTCACCCCCGGGGATGCCTGGGGCGTGATCCGCTGTTTTTTCGAGGTGTATGGCGACGGCTACCCCTTCGATACCTATTATGTGCCGCACATGCTCATCGCGGCGCATGAGCAGGGCGATATGCGCAGCGCCGTGGCGGTCACGGAGCGCGGCGACATCGTGGCCTTCGGTTCGCTGCTGCACCACGTCGCCGCCAACCCGCGTCTGTGCGAAACCGGCCAGGCCTCGGTCATCCCCGACTACCGCGCCACCCTGGCCATCCTGTGCATCCAGGAATGCCTCTATACCATGGCCGAAAATGATGCGCCCATTGACGTGATTTTCGGCGAGGCGGTCAGCAACCATCAGGCCATGCAGCGGGTTTCCTTACTTTTTGGATTTGTCGAGACGGGCATCGAACTGGGTCTGATGCCGGGCGCTCCCTACGGCCGGGGCAACGCCCCCGAGGAGCGGGTCTCGACGGTGCTGACCTTCAAGATACTTGGCGACACGCCCCGCGACCTCTATCTGCCGCCGGACTACGAGGCGGTCCTTGGCGAGCTGCTGCCGGACCTGCCCCTGGCAAGGACTGTGCGGGTCTCCACGGCGGATTTGCCCGGGGATGCCGCCACTGATCTCGATGTGCGCCTGTTCGAGGCGGCGGGGGTGCTACGGGTCATGGCCCGCAGCACGGGCCATGACTTCGGGGATCGTCTTGCCCGCGAGCTGGCCCTGGCCGCGTCCAAAGGCGTGCTGGCCTTCCAGGTGATGGCGAACCTCGGCGAGCCGTGGTCGGGCCGGATCGTGGAGAGGCTTCGGGAGCAGGGCTTTTTTTTCGGAGGGTTCTTGCCGCAGTGGTTCGGCGCCGACGGCCTGCTCATGCAAAAGCTCGCCTTCAGACCGGATTGCGACGCCATAAAGCTCCAAAGTCCCCGGGCCCACGAACTGCTGGCGTTCATGCGCCAGGACATGGAACAGGTGGGCCGGACCTGTCGGGTCCCGGGGCGGAAGGCTCCTGGCGACCTCAGCCCCCTTGTTGCAGGCGCAAAATGACGTCGGCCAGATCGTCGGTGGTCCTGACCTTGGCGAGTTCCTGAAATGGCAGGGTCAGCCGCAGCTCCTTGGTGGTCCGGGTCACCACCTCCACGAGTTCGAGGCTGCTGACGCCCAACTCCTTGTAGGTCTTGGACGTGTCCAGGTTCTCGGCGGCGAATTCCGGAACGGCCTTCTTCAGATTGTTGACCAGCAAGCCAAGCAGTTCTTCCCTGTTCATGCACGCCTTCCTTTTCTGTTGCAGGGTTAGGGCGCCAGGGGCTCCGCGTCCGCGTACTTCCCGTCGCATCGCGCCAGGACGCAGGCCGTGTTCACGCCGCCAAAGCCGAATGCGTTTTTCATGAGCGCGTCCACCCGGCAGGGTACGGCCCGGTTGGCGCAGACCTCAAGGCCGATGTCCGGATCGAGCCTGTCAATATTGATGCTGGGATACAGCCAACCCGAGCGCAGTTGCAGCACGGCGGCCACGGTTTCCACCAAAACGGAGGAGGCCATCAGATGGCCGAGCATGGACTTGAGCGCATTGACCTTAAGGCCCGGGGCATGGTTGCCAAATACCCTGGCGATGGCCCTGGCCTCGGCCAGATCGCCAAGGGGCGTCGAGGTGGCATGGGCCGCCACGTAGCCGATGGCGGTTTTGTCTATACCCGCCTCGGCCAGCGCCTGCTCCATGGCCCAGGCCATGGGTTCCTCCACCGGCGTCGGGCTGCGCGACCCGCTGTTGGTCGCCCCCACGCCCAGGACCTCGGCTAGAAGCGTTGCGCCGCGCGCCGTGGCATGCTCCAGACTTTCCAGGATGATCGCGGCCGCCCCCGAGGCCGGAACAAAGCCGTTTCGCGCCGCGTCGAAGGGTCGGCTGGCCCTGGCCGGTTCCCCGCCCGGGCCCTCCAGGGCAATCGCTCCGAGCCTGGCCAGGGAAGAGAGCGATGCCGGGGTCAGCTCATGACAGCCCGACACCACCGCCACCACATCGGTCCCGTGGTGTCTGATGGCGTCCAATCCGGCGCGAATCCCGATGTTGCCGGCGGCGCAAGCCCCCCCCACGCCATAAGCCGGGCCGAAAATCCCCAGCACGTCGGTGATGCAGCCCAGTGCGTCGGTGTCGATTTCCTTGATCCCCATGGACACGTCCATGTCGTCCGGGTCCGCCGCGTAGGCCTGCCAATTGGCCCACTTATAAAGGTCGTAGAGGTAATGGCCGGCAAGGATCGCTCCCATGCGTCGGCCATCGGCCACGCCGAAGAGGTCGGCCTCGGCAAAGGCCTCGGCGGCCACGAACAAGGCGGTGACCGCGGTATCCGGGGAAGTGCAGGCCAGACGCCGCAGACGGCGGAAGGCGTCGTCCGGCAGGCGCTTGCGCAACGCACAAAGCCTCCCCTCCCTGTCGTACAGGGAGAGATCCCCGCCGATCCTGGAGCAGCAGCCGGCATAGAGTGGATTTTTCCAGGGTCCCAGGCCGGATCGGCCTGCCATGAGCGCCGCGTGAAAGTCGGCAAGGGTGTCGGCCAGCGTTGTCAGGACCGACATGCCGGTGATGACGACTCGTTTTTCGCCGCGTGCGGTCTGGTACGATCCAAGGCCCAGGTGGGTCATGGTCAGGCACTCTCCAAGGCAACTGTGATCATATGATTTCTACCGGCTTGCCGTCTCCCGGTCAACGCGGGCCATCCGCACAGGCGGCCCCACGGTACGCGACGGGGACACGGCGTCGGGCAGGGCCTCGCCAAAGCCCTCAGGCAGGCTTGAAGCGCCGTGCATTGCAGGGTAGGCCAATCCATGTCCCCAAGCCATGCAACAACCGGCGACCCGGCCTCGGTCCTCGACGAGCTTACCGGGACCTGGCGCATCATCCATGTCGTCGCCCGCTCGCAGGCGGCGACATGGCGCCCGGTCCTGGCCATGGGGCCGACGTCCCCGCCGTCGCTTGAGGTCGCCGCCCCGGCTTTTTGCGGCCCGCGGGAAATCGCCCGGCTTCGGACGTTCACCATGGCCAGGGGCCGCCAGGCCTTTTTGCACGGGAGACTTGCCGCCAAAACCGCCATCCGGGCCATGCTCGGGCGTCTTGATCCGGCGGCCCGATTTGATCCGCGCCGGGTGGAGGTGGACAACGACCTCCTGGGTCGGCCGATCGTACACGGCGCCCCGGGACTGGGCGTGAGCCTGTCCCATTGCCAGGGTATCGCCGCCGCCGTGGCCTTTCCCCTGGACCTGCCCCTTGGCCTCGACCTGGAGCGGGTGCGGCCGCAAAACGTCCTGGCGCTCTCGGACCGTATCGCCCCCGAGGAACTCGCCATGGCCCGCTTTGCGGCCCCGCCCGGGGCCCACGCGGCGCTGCCGCTGACGCTTGCGTGGTGCCTGAAGGAGGCGTTGGGCAAGCTCCTGGGCTGCGGCCTGGCGACCGCGCCGGAGGTGCTCGCCATCGCCTCGCTTGGCCCGGCGCCAAACGGGGTCGCGGCTGGCTATGCCCACGCTGTCGGCTACCAGGGCCTCGCGACGGTATCCGCATCGATGATCCTGGCCCTGGCCGCTCCCGGCGACGTCACACTGGAACTCGATCTTGGGGCGTTGACCATGGTCTGAGGAAAATGCCCCCGCCACATGGAGGCTGAAAAACAGCATAATCAAATACTGACCATACCCCGCCAGGTATCCCAACAAAGCGTTCGTGACGTCGGCCAATGAGCCGCCCGTCATGAAACAAGGCCTGTTCACCGAGGAAAACTCACCGGAATTTTTGAGCAACCCGGACGCTCTGCCGACTCTGGCCGCCCTCGCTTTCTTGACGGCCGCTTGCTCCTTGCGTATTTTTACAGATATCCTTTCTCAGATACGCCGCCAGCCGCAGACTCTAGCGTCTTTCTGGCGCCGCCTTCTGGGAATGGCTCGGATTGCCGCCAATGGGACGCACCATGGGCGCCACACCATAGCACCGGGCGTCCATCGCCCGCCACCCGGGGATCATGGCCGCGTGATGCGCAATGCGTACGATGGATTCACCATCATGGCCAAGCCGGTCGGCGCGGATTGCAACATGGCCTGCGCCTACTGCTTCTATCGCCACAAGCGCAGCCAGCTCCCAAGGCCCCACCCCTGCATGGATCGCAACGTGCTTGAGCGGTTCATCAAACAGTATCTCGCCCTGCATCCCGGGCCGGTGGCGCATTTCGCCTGGCAGGGCGGCGAGCCGCTCCTGGCGGGCCTGCGGTTTTTCGATCTGGCCCTGCGGCTTATGCGCCGCCACGCCCCGCAGGGCGTCATGGCCACCAACGCCATCCAGACCAACGCCACCCTGATCGACCGCGACTTCGCCCGGTTTTTCGCGCAAAACGACATCCTGGTCGGGGTCAGCCTCGACGGCCCGGCCGACTGTCACGACGCCTACCGCCGCCTTGGGGGAGGCCCGTCCCAAGACCGGGTCATGGCCGCCGTGGCGGTTTTGCGCGAGCACGGCGTGAATTTCAATATCCTGTGCGCGGTCTCCGCCGCCAACCAGGACCGGCCAGACGAGGTCTACCGCTTCCTGCGCGACGAGGCCGGGGCGTCGTTTCTCCAGTTCATCCCCATCGTCGAGGCCGGACCCCGCGGCCTGTGCGCGGCCAGCGTCGATCCGGCCGCCTTCGGGGCCTTCTTGTCCCGGATATGGGACATCTGGCTGGCCGAGGACGTGGGGCGCGTCTTCGTGGGGCATTTCGACGCCGCCCTGGCCGCCCATCTCGGCCAACCCGGGGGGCTGTGCGCCATGGCCCGGGACTGCGGCCGATCCCTGGTTCTTGAGCATGACGGCCGCCTCTACGCCTGCGACCATTTCGTCGACGACGCGCACTGCCTGGGCTCCCTGGCCAAAACGCCCCTGGCCGCCCTGCTTGCCGCCCCCGTCCTCACGGACTTTCAGGCCCGCAAATCCGCCACGCTGGCCACCGTCTGCCGGGACTGTCCCGTGGCCTTCGCCTGCGGCGGCGGCTGCCCCAAGGACCGCATCCTTCCCGATCCGCACGGCGGGCCGCCCCTGCAATACCTGTGCGCCGGGCTCAGGGCCTTTTTGACCCACGCCGGGCCGCAACTGGCCCACATGGCGGCGGAAATCCGTACCCGTCCCGAGTTTCACCGTCTCACCACGTAAGCCTCGCAAGGAGAGCGACTCATGTCCCGGAACACTCAACCGACCCTCACCCGCCGCGAATTCCTCAAGGGCACGGCCCAAGCCCTGGCCGTCGGCATGGCGGCCCAGGCCCTACCCGGGCTGACCGGCGCGGCGCCGGCCAATGCCGCCGGGTTTCCGGCCCGGCCCAACATCCTCATGCTGCTCACCGACCAGGAGCGCTACCCGCGCAACTGGCCCGACGGCTGGGCGGCGGCCAATCTCGCCAAGGCCCGCAAACGTCTGATGGACAACGGCATGGACTTCTCGCGGGCCTTTTGCAGCGCCTCCATGTGCTCGCCCAGCCGGGGCTGCCTTTTCACCGGACTCTATCCCGCCCAGCACGGCGTGGTCCTGACCCTGACCGAGGACGGCGTGAACTCCGACAACGAGGTCACCCTCTCGCCCGAGCTGCGCAACCTGGGCAACCTGTTGGCCGAATCCGGCTACGACGTGCAACTGCGCGGCAAATGGCACCTGTCCAAAAGCGCCGACGGCCACTGTCCCACCACCGGCGATCTGGCCGCATTCGGCTTCAACGGCTGGGTTCCCACCGAGGCCGGGCAATACCTGACCGCGTCCACGTTCGGCGGCGGCTGCGCCGACGAGGACCAGGGCATCCTGGACGACGCCGTGGCCTATCTGCAGACCCAGACCCCGTCCGCGACCCAGACCAGGCCCTTCTTTCTGGTCGTGTCCCTGGCCAACCCCCACGACATCCTGGCCTACCCGAACGTCATTAACGACGAAACCTGCGATGCACGCTACAACATCACCGCCGATTTCGACATGGGCATCGGCCTGCCCGGCTCCCTTGGCGACGACCTGTCCACGAAACCCACTGTCCAGACCCAGGCCAAGCAGTTGTACGCCTACGGTCTCGGCCCCCTGCCAAGTGAAGACACGCAGCTCAAATACGTCAATTTTTATGCCTACCTGCAAACCATCGTGGACAGCCAGCTGGACACCATCCTGCAGACCCTGGAGGACCGGGGACTGACCGACTCCACCCTGGTGGTGCGCACGGCAGACCACGGCGAGGTGGGGCTGTCGCATGCGGGCCTGCGTCAGAAGATGTTCAACATCTACGAGGAATGCCTGAATATTCCGCTTATTTTCTGCAATCCCCTGCTCTTCCCCGCAGCCGCCCAGACCACGGCCTACGCCACCCTGGTGGACGTCCTGCCGACCGTGGCCAGCCTGTGCGGCGTGCCGCGCTGGAAGTGGTCGTATCTGCCGGGCCAGGACTTAAGCCCCGTCCTTTTGGGGACGAAAACCGGCGTGCAGGACACCATCCTTTTCACCTTCGACGACGAATACGCGGGCATGAGCGACGCCCCTCCGTTTATAACCGAGCCGTGCCATATCCGGTGCATCATCACCACGGACGCGGACGGGGAGTGGAAATACGCCCGCTACTTCGATCCCGCCGGGGCGGCGGCCGAACAGTACGAGATGTACCGCCTCAAAGACGCCGCCGGAACCCCCGCCGACGCCCTGGAGACGAACAACCTGGCCAACAGCGCCAGCCCCGACTACGCGGCCTACGCGGCCAAACGGGCCGAACTCGCCGCGCTTTTAGCCCAGACGGAGTCCGAACGGTTAGGCCCTGTCACGCCGCCGGGACCACCCATACAGGGCCCAGACCTCCTGCTCCTTGGCGACGACGCCTAGAACATCCCTGCGATGCGGCTTCGCGGGATGCGCCATGCGGCCCGGCGCACGTCGGGCCGCAACCCTCGCCCGTCGCCACAGGCGCCCAGGGGTTCCGACCCCGCCAATATCCTTCTCTTTATTTTGCGACACTCGAAAAGTCGTTCAACGCATGCAAACACGATACATTTTCTTCCTGGATCACAGCCACGTTCCATTTACACCTTTCATAAAATACTCTGATGAGGTTTGCAGAAACTACCCCTTGACAGACAAGAAGATTTTGGCTATCTATTTAGGTGGATGATGTGATTACTGTATTACTTATTTATACTAGTTGCTTGTATATTGAAATAAACCCTAACTATTCACATGCAGTCATGTCTTAGCATCTTACTGAAAACGCAATTTCTCTTTGGATCTTGTCAAAAATTGCCTCCTCCCGTCTTCGGTTCCTGAATTTTTTGATGTTGCCTCACTTATTTTGCTCATACGTTGCATCCATGGTCTCGGCGGCGACTCGTTCCGTTTTGGATCAGCGTCCGGCGTATGATCGGCCGACGCCCTGCCGGATCGACCCAGGTCGGCATACGCCTTCGTGATCCGCATCCGCCAGACATCCCGGCGATGTCGCGCGGAGTCCGATTCGGCCTTTGTCGTGAACGCGCCGCCTGGACGCGGCGCCGTCTCGCCGTTGCGTCGCTGTTGGCCTGGCAGCTTCGCCGTCAACATCGCCACGGTCAGAATCATCCAGTTTCTCGAACTTTTACACGTAGTTGCTCACACAAACTGCACCTGCCCGCCGCAAAGGAGGATCGACATGAAACGCCTCATCATATCCTGGGTGATGGTCGTCCTTGTCCTGGCCGGATTCCCGGCGTCCGGCGCAGCACAGGATGACTTCGATTTCACCCTGTTTACGGCAGCCTTCAACCCTCCCCGGGGTTCACACCAGGTCCTCTTGAAAGATGTTGAGGAGGACTGGCTGGAGACAGACGCCGCAAGCTGCGTGCTCAGCGGGTACTTCAGCGGCGGATCTGGGCTGACCTGGAAAAACGTCACCAGAAATGTCTCCGGGGCCACAACCGGTTCCTATTCGTTCACAACGGCCTCAATCCCCCTCAATAGCGGCGACAACACCATCACCTTTTCGCATAATAGCAAGGTGCTAAAGACCATCGTCGTCACCAGGAACAGCCTTGACATAAACACCCTCCCGACATTCAACCTCGCAGCCATCCCCTCCGGCAGCCAGACCACCCTCTACTGCACGCTCGGTGTGGACCGTGTGCAGGGCCGAACCTATACCGTCACCCTGCACCAATCGGATCAGTCCGGGCAACTGCTGTCCCAGGTCGGACAGATGCTCGACGATGGCCAGTACCAAGGCGCAAGCGGCGACGACATTCTCAACGACGGCATTTTCACCGCCAAGTTCAACCTGACGCCTTCGGCTGCAGGCGTGCTCTACTACCGCGTCCAGGTCACGGACAGCAGCAGCGCCACAGGAAAGTCGACCCTGGGCACGGTAGCGGTCTACGCCCCGCCCACCGCCCAGCAGTTGCAACAGGCCGCCACCGTCAGCACGGACATCGACGCCGCCTGGCAAAGCCTCACCCCCTCGGCGGCGAATTTCGCAGGCAAGCAAGACTACCTCAAGGCGGTCTCAAGCGCCCAGGACTCCCTGGTCGCCTACATCAAGGCCAAGCAAAACGCCCTGTTCGCCACCAAGGGCGACAACGGCGTGGTGTTCGCCTTCACCGACATTCCCTTCCTGCTGATGCAGCAGACCATTCCCGACCTTTCCCTGTGGGCCGCAAATCTGGACGGAGCCGCAGACTCCGGCCAGGCTACGTCTACCGCCGCCCTGGCGGCGGACCGGGCCGCCAGGGCCGCCCTCCCCCAGGCCGCGGGAGGGGCGCGCCACCCAAGCTTCGTGAAAAATGTCGGCCCGCTGGCCAAGGCCGCCGATGACCCAAACATCATCAAAAGCAACCAGGCCCTTTTCATCGACCCCTGGTACTGGCAGCATGTGCACTCCACCAAGATGAACGACGCCAACGGCCCCTGGACCAAGATCACCGCCTCGCAAAAGCCCAAGCTGCAAACCGCGACCGCGCTCAACGGCTCGGACGCCTCGGCCGACGTCGATCCGCACCTGACCGGCACGACCATGCTCGACGCCTTCAAGACCCTGTCCCAGTACGGCGTGGTGGTCCTGCACACCCACGGCGCCTACTGGACCTTCGACACCCCGGGCTGGTTGACCGAACTGACCAACAAGATCAACGCCATCACGGATCCGTCGGTCAAGGCCGCCATGCTGTCCGTGCTCAAAAACATCAACGCCTCCATGATGAAGTGGAACGGCAAGATGGTGCTCCTGACCAGCGACAGCTACGTCGGCACCGCCATGGCCGACATCGCCGCGCATCCGTACGCCGCCGACATCAGCACCGGCCGCCTGGTCGTGTCCACGCAAGGACACCTGCTCGTCACCCCCTGGTTCATCGACAAATACAACACCAGCTTCCCCAACTCCCTCGTCTGGCTGGGGGCCTGCCACAGCCTGCAAAACGACACCATGGGCTCGGTCTTTCTCAAGCGCGGGGCCGGGGCGCTTTTCGGATTCGACGAATCCGTCTACCGCTCCTGGAACGTCTCCCGGGGCGGCGTGGTGCTCTCCTCCATGCTCACGGACAAAAAGACCGCCCAGCAGGGATTCGACGAGGCCGTGAAAGACGGCAATGACGACGGGCATGGCACAAGCCTTGTCCTCTCCGGCAACGGCAGCCTGCGTTTCGACAACGGCCTGCAAAACCCCAACTTCGAGGACCCAGACGGCGCGGGCAGCCTCCAGTCCTGGACCGTCAGCGGCGACGCCCGGGCCATCAAGAGCATGCAGGACGACAGCCCCACCAGCGGCGCCACCATGGCCGTCGTCTCCTCGGGCCTGGGCCACACCACGTCCTACGGCTCCTTCTCCCAGAGCTTCACCGTCCCCAAGGGGGCCACGACCATGACCTTCTCCTGGAACTTCTATTCGGCGGAATTCAACGACTATTGCGGATCGATCTATGATGATACCTTCCGGGTGGTCATAAACGGCGCCGAGGTGTTTAAAACCTCTGTGAACACGCTGTGCGGCACGGGTCTTACCGAGACAGACCCCATTGATGATAATGGCGACTGCTTCAAGAGCGGCTGGGAAAGCGCTTCCGTCAACATGTCCGGCTACGCCGAGCAGGACGTGACCCTGCTTTTCGAGGTCCAGGACAAGGGCGACACCGTCTACGACACCGCCGTCCTTGTGGATAATATAGTGATCAACGCCACGCCATGAACCTCTGGAGACGCCCCCTTGCCTACGTCATCGGACTGGCGGCCGCGTGCCTCGCGGCCGCCGTCATGACCCTCCCGGCCCAGGCCGATCAGTTCGCCACGCTTGCGGCCGACGGCGAGCGACGGCCCCTGCCCGGGGAGGCTGCGGCCGCCGTCCTGTGCGACGTCCTGAAAAGGGCCGACGAGGTCCACGACGGATTGTTCAACGCCGCCGACATTGCGGAGCTCATCGCGCGCCATCCCTTCGCCGAGGTGATCCTGTCTCCGGCCCGGACCCTTTCGGGACCCGGCCTTGGCGGCCCCCAATCCGTGTCCCGCATCCTGGCGGTCTTTAAGAACAACCGCCCGGCCTACGTCTTCTGGGGCGACCCGGACTTTCGCCTCTCCCAGGTCCTGGGCGCGCCGCGCCTGGGGGACGCGCCGCTTGTCGCCCTGCGCGAGTTGGCCAGGGACGCCCCTGCGGCGACCGAATAAGGCCCGCCCGTCCCTGCTTCGCCTGACAGGCCGCATCCCTGCGGCCTCAGACCAGCCCCCTTGTCCTGCCGCGACGCCCTCCATTCCGAGCGATTCCTCCACCTCCCGGCAGGATCAGGCAAAAAATGGCCTGGATTAGGCCTTTCCCATCCCTTTCCCTTCACCTATCCAGAAAGCGCGCCAGACGTAGCCACGGGCCGCGACGGCGCTTGTCGAACAGCAACGCAAGGAGATCGCGCCATGCTCTACAGAACCATGCCTAAAAACGGCGACCGCCTTTCCATTCTCGGTTTCGGCTGCATGCGCCTGCCCATGACGCCCGCCGGGGGCATCGACGAGGACAGGGCCATCGCCCAGATCCGCAGCGCCATCGACGCGGGCGTCAACTACGTGGACACGGCCTGGCCCTACCACGGCGGGGCCAGCGAACCCCTTTTGGGCAAGGCCCTCAAAGACGGCTACCGCGACCGGGTCAGGGTGGCCACCAAACTGCCCTCCTGGATCGTCGCAAGCCGCCAGGACATGGACCGCTTCCTCGACGCCCAGCTTGAGCGCCTGCAGACGGACCGCATCGACTACTACCTCGTGCACGCCTTAAACGGCCCCCTGTGGGATACGGTGGCGGGCTACGGGGCGACCGGATTCCTCGACGCCGCCCTGGAGGACGGGCGCATCGGCAACGCCGGATTCTCCTTCCACGGCCTGTTGCCTGACTTCAAACGCATCGTGGACGCCTATCCCTGGACCTTCTGCCAGATCCAGTACAACTACCTGGACCAGGAGTTCCAGGCCGGGACCGAGGGCCTGCGCTACGCCGCCGCGCGCAACCTGGGCATCGTCATCATGGAGCCGCTTCGCGGCGGCGCCCTGGCCAAACCCACGCCGCCCCCGGCCGTGGCCGCCCTGTGGGACGGCGCAAAGGTCCGGCGCAGCCCGGCCCAGTGGGCCTTGCGCTGGGTCTGGAACCATCCGGAGGTCACGGTCGTGCTCTCCGGCATGAACGAGGAGGCCCACATCACGGAGAATCTGGCCGCCGCCGAAGAGGCCCTGCCAGACTCCTTAAGCCAGGACGAACTGGGGCTTGTGGACCAGGCGGCCCGCACCTACAAGGAGCTTATGCAGGTCGGCTGCACGGGCTGCGGCTACTGCATGCCCTGCCCCATGGGCGTGCTGATCCCCACCTGCTTCGACGCCTACAACGGCCTGCACATGTCCGGCGACCCGGACGGCGCGAGGTTCATGTACGCCGTAAGCACGGGCGGCCAGATCGGCATGCACGAGCCAGGGATGGCCTCCCAGTGCGTGGAGTGCGGGGAGTGCCTCGCCAAGTGTCCGCAGCGCATCCCCATCCCCGACGTCCTCAAGAAGGTGGCCGCCGAAATGGAGGATGCGGATTTTACGCAGCGCCTGGAGGCGATCAAACAGATGTTCACCGTCAGGCCGAGCTAGCCCTTGCCATAGGCCGTCCCTGACGGCATCACAGCAGCGGGGACGGTCGCCGGACGGCCGCTCCCCGCTGCGCAGCCCCGCCCCTTCTCCGGATGGGGCGCGGCGATTCCCCCGGCCATGTCGGCCCAGCGTCGGCGTCTCGTGCGGCCCGGGCGTCATGAATCAGGGAGGCCATACGATGAAGATTTTGTATTACGACTGCCGGGCCGGGATCAGCGGCGACATGAACCTGGCCGCCATGCTGCATCTGGGCGTCGATGCGGACCATGTTCGGGCCGGGCTTTCCCGGCTCGGGCTGGATGCCGAGTTTGACCTGCGCATCACGTCCGCCGCCAAAAACGGCATCTGCGGCGCCCGGGTGGACGTGGTCCTGGCCTCAGACGGCCACGACCATGACCACCACGATCACGGGTACGATCATGCTCATGATCACGGGGAACATCACGGGTGCGGGCCCCATGCCCATGCCGATGGCCCTGACGCCCGGCACGACCACGGCCATGAGCATGGAGGCCGCCGCCTGCCCGACATCGAGGCCCTCATCACGGCAAGCGGCCTGGAGGAGCCGGTCATCCGCACCAGCCTGGACATCTTCCGCCGTCTGGCCAGGGCCGAGGCCGCCGTCCACGGCGTTCCCGCAGAGTCGGTGCATTTTCACGAGGTCGGGGCCACGGACGCCCTGGCGGACATCGTGGGCGCGGCCATCTGCCGCCACGCCCTGGACGTGGACGAGGTGTGGGCCTCGCCGGTGGAGCTTGGCGGCGGCTTCGTCCAGTGCGCCCACGGCCTGCTTCCCGTGCCCGCCCCGGCCACGGAGGAGTTGCTGCGCGGCATCCCCACCACCCGGGGCGCGGCCCAGGCCGAGACCACCACCCCCACCGGCGCGGCCATCCTGGCCGTTATGGCCGACCGCTTCACCGCCGCCCCGGCCATGACCACGCACAAAACCGGCTGCGGCGTCGGCCACCGCGACCTGCCCTTCCCCAATATCCTGCGCGTGCATCTGGCCCAGGCCCAGACCCAGGCCCAGGCCCAGGCCAAGACCGCCCCGGCCCGGCTCCTGCAATGCAATATCGACGACATGACCGCCGAGCATCTCGGCGCGGCCCTGGATCTGCTCATGGACCAGGGGGCCATGGACGTGCATTTTACGCCCATCGTCATGAAAAAAAGCCGCCCCGCCACCTGCCTGTCGCTTCTGTGCGACCCGGCCGACGAGGCGAAATTCACCCAGCTTTTGTTTCGCCATACCACCACCCTGGGCGTAAAAAGCCTGCCCCTGGACAAGACGGTCCTGGATGTCAGCATGACGACACTTATGACCCCCCTTGGTCCGGTGACCATGAAAAACGCCCTGATGGACGGGGTGGTGGTGCGCCGGAAACCGGAACTGGAGGACTGCCGCAGGCTGGCCCTGACCCATGGCCTGTCGCTTGGGGAGGTTGTCGCCGCCATCTGGAAATGCCGCCCATGACCACGCCCGCCGCACCCGGACCAGGACCGGGGCATGCCGCCAAAGACGCGGCCCTGCGCCATGCGCTGGCCGGGATGGGCCGGGTGCTGGTCGCCTTCTCCGGCGGCGTGGACAGCACCTATCTGCTGTACGCCGCCCGTGAGGCCCTTGGGCCAAAGGACGTCGTGGCCGCGACCCTGGACACGCCCTACGTCGCGCGCGCCGAGATCGACGCGGCTGCGGGCCTGGCCCGGGACATGGGCCTTTGCCACTACCTGATCCCCGTGCCCTTTCCCGAGGCCCTGCGGCGCAACCCTCCTGACCGCTGCTATCTGTGCAAGCGGATGCTGTGCCGCCGCCTGTGCGATATGGCCGCCGCCCAGGGCCTGGGGCACGTGGTGGACGGCAGCAACCTCGACGACCTGGGCGAGCACCGGCCGGGTTTCGCCGCCCTGCGGGAGTACGGCGTGGCCAGTCCGCTGCTGACGGCCGGGCTGACCAAGGCCGACATCCGCGCCCTGTCCCGGGAAAAGGGGCTGCCCACCTGGGACAAACCGGCCATGGCCTGCCTGCTCACGCGCCTGCCCCATGGCGCGTGCGTGGTCGAGGCGGATCTGGCCCGCATCGAGCAGGGCGAGGAAGTGCTGCGGGAATTGGGCTTTGCCGGGGCGCGGCTGCGGCTTCATGGCGACGTGGCCCGCATCGAGGTTCCCGTGCCGCGCATCGCCGAACTGGCGGCGGCCTCGGCCGCGCATGACCTGCCCGGACGCCTAAGGGCCATGGGATTTCGCCACGTGACGGCGGATTTGGCGGGCCGCCGCACAGGCAGTTGCAACGAGACCGCCCCGGAAAACAAAACGGAATCCTGACATATGGATATGCACGAGACCTTGCGCGCCCTTTTGGCCGCCGTTCAGACCGGCGAGATGGACCTTGAGGCGGGGCTTGATCGCCTGCGCGACCTGTCGTTTCTGGAGCTTGGGCACACCCGGAT
>Ga0209467_1000442_pt1 | contig 59549 bp, 32 predicted proteins | sample Higcelwee11metaG_FD_187175 | JGI IMG/M metagenome (GOLD analysis project Ga0209467, IMG submission 187175) | Freshwater pond sediment microbial communities from the University of Edinburgh, under environmental carbon perturbations - High... | ecosystem: Environmental > Aquatic > Freshwater >... | reverse complement strand
CTTCTATCAGCTTTTGAACAGTTTTCTCATTGGTATAAATATTAGCCATTGCACCATCGCCCGGGGCCTGATCCATCAATCTTCCTCTGATAGATACTAATTTAACCGCATCTTCAAGACTGAATATGCCGCTTACTACAGCCGCAATATATTCTCCAATGCTATGACCCATTACAATCTCGGGTTTTATTCCATAGCTTTCCCACATTTTACACAATGAATAATCAATTGAGAAAATTAAAGGCTGTGCATATACCGTTTTTTCAATAACAGAACTATCAGCATTTTTACCATATAACAGTTCGAGGAGTGATACTAATATAAATGGCTTAAACAGTTTATTACAAGTATCCATATTTTCTCTGAATGCCATATTAGATTCATAGAGCATTTTCCCCATATTCACATACTGAGACCCCTGCCCCGTAAACATAAATACAAACTTTCTGTCCTTCCGAAAAATGGTTTTCTCATTATGGCTGCAGAATATGCCTGAAGGATTGCCACCTATTAAAAAGCTTTTTAATTTATCTGAAATTTCATCTTTAGATGTTCCTGTAACTGCCAAACGATAGTTAAAATCAGTTCTGCCCCTATTGGCACTGTAAACAAAATCTGCAAAATCCTTCTCAGCACATTTCTCAATATATTTAATATATTGGTAAATATATTCACGTAAAGATTTTTCATTTTTTGCTGAGATTTTAAGGATATAATTAATACCTGATAAACCATCATTGTCGCAAGAGGCTTCAAATTCAGAAATGTTCTCCGGTTTATATTCTTCAATAATGACATGAGCATTGGATCCTCCAAATCCAAAGCCATTAATAGCAGCACGCCTTACATTGCTGTCTTTTTTCCATTCACTGGCTTCAGCTACTACTTTTACCGGCATATTTCCCCAATCTATATAAGGATTTGGCGTAGTGAAATGAAGGTTCGCAGGAATTGTTTCGTGCTGAAGGGATAATAGCACCTTGGCAATCGATGCCATACCCGCAGCAGGTTCCAGGTGACCGATATTTGATTTGATAGAACCTATTCTGAGAGGGTTGTCATTATTTCTGTTCTCTCCATATACCTCTGCTACAGCACCTACTTCAATAGGATCTCCCAGTTTTGTTCCTGTTCCATGCATTTCTACATAATCGACATCATTCGAAGTCAGTTTAGATATGCTTAGAGCTTTTCTCATAAGCTTTGCCTGTGATTTACCATTCGGAGCAGTCAACCCATTGCTGTTACCATCTTGATTGATACCTGTTGCACATATCACTCCAAGTATATTATCCTTATCCTTAATCGCTTCCGATAACTTTTTAACCAGAATTACGCCGCCGCCTTCTGCTCTGCCATAACCATCTGCACTTGCATCAAATGACTTACTCCGACCATCTGGCGAAGTAGCCTGAAGCTTTGAAAATGCAACACTTATTGTAGGAGAAAGAATCATATTTACACCGGCAACAACTGCCATGTCCGTATCACCGGATTTAATAGCGTTACACGCTAAATGCAGTGCAGTCAAGCTTGATGAACACGCAGTATCTACACCAAAACACGGTCCCTCAAAGCCGAACAGATAAGAAACACGCCCGCAAATTGCACTCATACAGCCGCCTGTCAACGAATAAGCATCTATTCTTGATAAGTCTCCGGAATAAATACCGGAAAGTGAATACTCATCAGCAGACAAACCTAAATATACACCAACGTTTTCACCGAAATATTTACTAATATCTAATCCTGCATTTTCAAAAGCCTCCCATGTCAATTCCAATAGTAATCGCTGCTGAGGATCCAGATAGGGTGCTTCTTTCGGAGAAATGTTGAATAAGACAGCATCAAACTCATCAATCGGAAGATTTAGAAAACCCCCCTTTTTACAATACATTTTACCAACTGCTTCTTTATTTTCATCGTAATATTTTTCTAATTCCCAACGTGTTTCCGGAATATCAACAATTCCATCTTTTCCACTCATTAATACATCCCATAATTCTTCAATACTGTTAGCACCTGCAGGAAAGCGACCACTCATACCGATAATTGCTATTTTATCATCCTCATTACTATTTTGTTTTACCTCTACCTTCTTTTCAGCTTTCTCATCAGTATTTAATAATTTATATACATATCCGGAAAGCTCATTTAAATTAGTAAAGCTGAACAAAGCAGCTACAGGTATATTTAAACCATATGTCTCATTCAGCTTTTTTACAAACGGTGGAATGTGAATAGAAATAACACCGACTTCTGAAAACGGAGTATCCTCATCCTTAATATTAAGATGAAACAGTTCATTGATAATGTGACTAATCTTTCTGCTGATTTCCGATTTCTCATACATTACCATTTTATTCTCCCCCTCATTTTTTATTTAACTATATGTAATTCCCTCAGGCTGTTAACTGATTTTTTCAATGCTGTTAATTTTACCGTCGCGCATTCTATAAATTACTGTTCCGTATTGTGCTGCTTCCTCGGAATGTGTAACCTGAATAATTGTTTTATTTAATTCTTCATTTATCTTTTTAAATAGCGTCATAATTTCCAAACCGTTATGAGAGTCCAGGTTTCCAGTAGGCTCATCAAGAAATAGAATTTCAGGGTCATAGACAAGTGCCCGTGCAATCGCTGCTCTCTGTTGTTGACCACCCGAAAGCTCACGAGGTGTTAGTTTTCTTTTATCCTCCATACCTATAAAATGAAGCAACTTATCAAGCTTTTCCTTATAGTTATTGATTGGCTTTTTATCCAGCATAAGTGGAAGCATTATGTTATCTTCTAAAGATAAGTTAGACACTAAATTGTAAAATTGAAAAACAAATCCTATTTTTGTTCTTCTTAGTTTACTGAATTCCTTCTCGCTGATTTTATTTATATCCTGACCTGCCAGCATGATTGTGCCGGAGGTAGGTTTATCCAACCCTCCAAGCAAATATAGCAATGTAGATTTACCGACACCTGATGGCCCCATAATTGATACAAATTCTCCTACAGAAATATCAAAACTAATATCATTCAGAATAATATGTTCTTCATTTCGTATAAAATATGACTTTCTTAACTTACTGACACTAATTGAATTCATATATACTTACCATACCTTCCTTATAATACATACACTATTTCCAGTATTTCGCTTAACAAGCCCTATCTTTATTCATATCTTAATTCATTAATAATTGATATTTTTCTGCTCTTTAAAAGAACCGGTATTGAGGTTGATATAACGCTGATAAATGTAATTGCAACTATTAACAGCATATCATTGCTGTTTATTTTAACCTGCACCGCTAAGCCAGTCCATTGCATAAACTTATCCACAAGTATAATCATAAAATAGCTGTATGGAACAATTAAAATTGTAGCCCAGAAAAAGGTAATTACCGATTCCATGAGCAGCATAATTTTTACGTCAGAACTATTCATACCTATAGATGAAAGCAGTGCCAATTCCTTCTTTCTCTGAAATAATCCAACCAGCAAATTATTTATAATTCCAAAAATCGCTATAACAATAATCAATCGTGAGAAGATTGTTAATGACTGACATAATGTTTCCATCTGCTCAATGGATGATGTTTCTTCTTCCGCTTTCGTAATACTTATAGCTCCATAATCAAAAATTTCCTTATTCAATTTAATTTTTGCCTCTTCAGCAGTTGTATTAACATTTAGTGTTATTTTATCTGATTCTGGAAAATCGCTTGATAATGAATTAAAATTAATGATGGTAAACGCGCCGGAATCATACATTTTGCCTTTGACCTGACCAATAATAGTAAACTCCTGCTCGACATCATCAATTTCAAGCTTTACAGTATCACCAACTTTCTTTCCTGATACTTCCATAACTCTATTAGCCAGTATTATGTACTTGCGAGAGGATTTTGTAAACTTGTTATACATATTCTTGTTATCTTTTGCGTCAAGCTCCAGATATTCCATATAATTGCGGAATTTTTCAGGTTCAACTCCGATAACATATACCATACTCTTATCATCAAGCAGCGCTGTTTTTGTATAAAATGGATTAATACTCGTGCCACCTACAAAACTCAATTCCTTAAGCTTCTCAACTATGGATTCTGTAGTACTTCTATCGCCTTTACTTTCTGAAATATTGGATATTGCAATATCATAGTCCAATTCGCTAAAAGCTTTTCCTAATTCGGTAATAATCGAATAAGATACAGCACTGATGGAAATACTTGATATCAATGCTACAATAATTAGCGTTACACTAGACAATAACACTTGAGAACTTCTTAAATTATTCAAGGCTAAGTATATAATACATAATTTATTCTTGACTAAGCTGCATAAGAAACCGGTTAAGATATCAATCAATTTTGTTGAAACCAGGATGATACCAACAACTACGCAAACAGAAAATACAACACTTAAGTTGATTGTAAAAGTTTCATCAACAAAAGCTCCTACTGCTGCTGCTATTATCATAATTAAACCAACACAGAATTTGAGCCATCCGACTTTAACGGGAACATAGTAATTGTTAAGAATAACTTCTTTAATAGGCAGTTTATTAATTTTATTAATTGGAATGAAAGCTGATACAAAAGATAATATAATAGCAAACAGTATTCCCACTAATAAATAGAGTACATTAATAGAAAATTTCTCAATAATTCCATATTTTGCAAGGGGTGATACTATATAATTGATAATCATTAATACTCCTACACCAAATAAATCGCCTAACACACCTCCAATCAGACCATAAATAACGCTTTCAAGATATAGAATTTGTTTTATTTTTCCCTTTGTTGCTCCCAGGCTCATAAAGGTACCGATTGTTGACATTCTTTCATTTAAAATAAGTGAGAACGCACCACTAATAATTACAAAACACACAATTACTACTATGGTTAGCATCGCATACATTGATATAAAAAAAGATGAATAGTTCTTACTGATTGCTTCATCGTTATACAATTGTTCTGCAGTGAATTCATCATCTTTATTAGCCTTTTCAAAAGTTTTAATACTTTCTGAAATTGTATCCTTTTCTGGCTTTGCAAATAACGTGTTATATCCGCCTTCTGCATCTAAATATCTTTCCAGATAGTCATATGGAATAATTACAGAAAATTGTGTATTCAGATCGCGGTAAAATACTCCGGTATTAGCACAAATACATACTATTTTGAAGTCAACATCCTCACCATTTACCGTTATTGTAATTTTGTCATTAAGTTTTAGTTTATAATTTTCACTTATTCGCTGTGAAATAATGCAAGTATTATCATTTAATTTGCCAAGACGTCCCCTTAATACATATTGTTCATATTTATCTGCAATTTGTTCTTTCTCCTTGCCTCGCATCGTTACATAAATTAACTCTGAATCATCATTCTCATGAGATAAAAGACCAGCGTAACAAATTTCACCTTCATAATCTTCCACACCCTTTAAATTAACATCATCTAAATCAAAAAACTCTTTATTATCAGATGAAATCACTATGCCCTTTCCTTCGTTACCCTTCGTATAAGCACTTGAATAGGAATTTAGTATAATCTCAACCACACCTATAGATGCAACTAACAGCATTGTACTTATAGCAATAGAAACAACCAATAAAATAAGTCTGCTTTTTTTTTCTATCATACATTTATATAAATACTTAAAAAATATTCCCACTTTGTCACATTACCTTTCTAAATATGTTACTACTCAGGCATTCCCACTCAGGGGATGCCTCTGCTAAAATCTAAACATGGTCTTTGACCCCATGTCCAATAAACGGTAACTCAAATAAAGGGATACCCTTCGGCATCCCCATAACTGACTATAGCATACTACTAATGCGTATGAGGTACAAACGGTTCTCCTCTTACCGCTTTCACCAAGCTTTCCATAACCTTTTGACCATTCTTGCGATAAGTAGAAATATATCCCCAAACTCTGCAAAACACATTAGGGCTTTCTTCCCCATGGAAACAACCTGAGATTTTCTGTCTCAGCTTTACCATCCGTATGTCCCGCTCGGCAAGATTGTTATCAAAAGGAATCTTGAAATCATACATGAATGAAAGCGTCTCTATATCAAATTTTTCAAGCCTCTCCAATAGTCTATGTCCGGGATTCTTTTTAGGCTTACCAGTCTTTTCTCAAACTCCGGTAGTATGCCTATGTCATTGGTTGCTTTAGCACCTCTTTTCTCATGTACAGCATAGTGCGTAAGCTGCTCTGTGGAAGCACTATGAAGCCAGTGTGTTTTACTACTGCAGCGTAATCCCGTCTCATCAAAATGTACTACTTCTGCGGCTCTTTCTAAGTGCAATAACTGATAGTTTGTCAGATATGACATTAAAGCCTGCATGTTTTCACCATATTGTACAGGCTGAGTTATGTTTTCTGGAAACTCAGCTTTTTCAAGCGTCCTTCCTTAATGACCAGGTTGACCACCTGTGGGTATGCTGGATTTCTCGCAAATATTTCGGGGCTTCTTAAGACCGTCAGATGAAGGGGGTTTGCTGCTGTTGCCACTGTCCTTGTTGATTCGAGCTTCAAGCTCGTTAACTCTGTCATTAAGTGAGTCAATCTGTTTACTTAGACCTGATACTTGACCATTCAAATCTTTTATCAGAGTAATAACTGCATTTATTTCATCGTTATATGTCTTTATTATTAGTGTTCCTTTATTAATTTTGAAACATTGCATCAAGCCTATGTATAGCAGAAAATGAATCCTATTCCTTACATTATTACTGCTACTTTTAAAATATCCTATATTTTACATTTTGTCAAGTCTTTACATTTAATATAACATTTAGGTATAATTAATAATATATAGTAGTTATTCGTCGTTTTTTCATATTTTTAGAAATTTTCACTATATTTTTGTATTATATTCGCATATTGCAGAGATTACTGTCGAAACAGAAATAAATTTGCTCAGTAACATTTGAAGGACATAACAAAAAGACCGTCTTTCACTGGTCAAAAAAATAAATATTAGAAAGGAAGTATCAAGAGGATTTTTAAGAATCTAATTTAGGATGTGCAAGTACGACGGAACATTCACGCTCCAAAACATTGTATATAAGTATCCAGTATTTATTTGTAGATACTACAAAGGTTTTGTGGACATCAATACCACTATTTGTGCTTGTAAAGACGGCCCACACACCTCCCCGTGATTTGTAGTATACCGAAACCCCGATGGTTAGATTGTAGTAGAAAATATAGCCTAGGCATATCTTTTCATATCGTTTTGTGCCTTGAGCTTTCGAAAGGAATGGTTATAATTATGGAAAACTATAAAGAAATGAATTTTCTTTTTTCCGGAATCGGTATTGATTACCGTTTGTTAATACATAATTCAGATATATATCATGATGAGTTATTATTGAATTATATGAAGCGTGCATATGATTTTTTCAATATTGATTTACAGGCTTATTTCGACGGTAAACAAGTTGAGAATCCGATTATTCATAACTGGATTGGAAATTATACACTAGACTGCGTTATTTATGAAAAATATAGAGGTTTACATATAAAACCAAAATATTTTCTGGGATACAGTATGGGCCTAATAACAGCTCTACAATGCGGTAAAGCAATTTCTTATGAAGATGGTATTAATATATTAATTGAAATACGTAAAAATCACATATTAAAAGGTCAAGAAAGCATGTCTGCAGTTGTAGGTTTAAATTACGATACAGTCATGGAATTAATTCATAAAAACTCTTTGTCTGGTAAGATTTTCATTGCCAGTGAAAATAATATGACTTGTTTTATAATTTCTGGAGTAAAAGATGCTTTATTACATTTTAATGATTTAGCATTAAAAGAAGGTGCTTATATAGGTAAGGTTGATTCTGATTATGCATTTCATACTGATTTTTTACAAGACTGCAGCGATGGGTTAAATAAAATAGTCCGGTATTTAGTTATCCATAAATTAGAATATCCATTGGTTTCAGCTTATGATCAAAGGTTGATTATCAAGCAGGAGGATATCAGAAAAGAATTGGTAATAAATCTATATAAAAAAATGTACTGGGACAAAAGTATACTAAGAGCAGTTGAAGGTAGCGTTCAAAGTAATAATGAGTTTATTGAAGTTAGTTTGGGAAAAAGTCTTACCGTCAGTTCACAGAAGATAAATGATAACAATACTTTCCATACTTATGATTCATTTTTTAACCAAAGTATTCTAATATCGTAAAACGAATTTTAATATGTTGTATATGTATTGCCCTTATCCTTGGCTAATGGTTGGCAACTGCCAGCCCCCATAGCAGACTTTCACCTCTAAGTTATACGCCATGCGTGGCGTATAAAAACTAAGCCACCTCATTTTGAGGTGGCTTTAATCTTTCTATTTCTTGTAAATTCTGTACATGATGACTGCTGCTTCTGCTCTTGAAGTGTTTCCAAGAGGATTGATGTTTGTTCCGTCCCCCTTGATTATTCCTTCAGCAACTACACTCGCCATACTTGTACGTGCATATGAAGCTATCTTATTATTGTCGGCAAACTTGTTCAAATCCATGTCAGACCCTTCAGCCTTAAGCTTCTTAGCTATCTTCATTGCACGGGCTGTCAATGTCAGCATATCCTGTCTTGTTATGAAAGAATCCGGGTCAAACTTGTTGTTTCCTACACCTGTTGTTATACCCAGCTTCTTTGCTGTCCCTACCTCACTATAATAGTAATCTGCAGCCTTTATATCATCGAAATTCCCTTCAACCTTGCTGTTTATGCCTAAAGCCCTTACAAGACCGTAAATAAAATCTGCTCTTGTTATATTGGCTTTAGGGTCAAATGCAGTCTTCGATACAGGCTTCATAACACCTTTTGCTACCATAGCATTAATTTCTTTATTTGCCCATGCAACATTTTCTATATCGCTCAATGCCGATTTAGCATAAGCTATAGCATATTTGCTGAAATGATTTACTGAGAACATTACCATACCTGTTGCAGGGTCGTATTTGCCATTTGGCACACTAACTGCATTGCCTGCACCATCTATGTACCATACTACTATGTTGTCCGGATTCTGGAGTTCTTCTGCAGTTGGCGTATAGTTGACTGAAACTGTAACAGATGCGTTAGGATTGTTCCATTCCGTCTTTGTACCGTTTACTTCAAGATTCAGTTCAAATACCGGCTTGCTGCCAAGCTGTGACTTCAGTTCTGCAGATAGTGCTGAGGTGTCTGCTACCCCTAGGGATATTCCAACATTGGCACCCTTTGCTGCCAGTTCTGATGTCAGCATATTGTTAGGTATTGCTACATTACCCAGAGCAGTCTGCATCTTAATTACTCCGCTAGCATTCTCTGAACCAGATGCGAGTAAGGTAGTTGGCATTGCAAGGGTATAGGCATTAGCGCCTTCAACCTTCTGGATTGCTACAGCTACTTCCTTAACTCCTTCTGCATTTGCCACTGCGGCTGAAAATGCATTGTTCAGAGTCTCAGCAGTTACACTTGTCTCTGCTTCCTTTGTACTCGAATCCAACTTTGGAGTTGGGGTTTCAACCGGTTTTCCCGGTGTTACAGGCGGATTTGCAGGTGTAGATGGTGTTGTATTACCACCGTTGCCATTGCCATTGCCGTTACCGTTACCGTTTCCATTGCCACCTTTATCATCCTCGTCATCATCAGCAGGTGTAGTATTAATAATGCTTATTGCTAGGCTACAGTCATTACCTGCTGCAAAGTCAAATGTAAGTGTTGCAGTTCCCTTAGGAAGAGTTGCTAAATATTCTTTCTTAATTGTCACTTCATAACTTGAATCTACAACATCTGACACTGTATAATGAGTATTTTCTGTCAATACTGTTGATCCATTCCTGATTTCATTCAATTCAACACCGTTTATTGTAGTAACAATATCTGCTCTATTTGATATATTTTTATCGAAAGTTGCTGTTGTTGGTAATGTTGAATTGAAATAGGTTGCTGCAAAATTTCCTGCATAGTCAGAGGTAATAACTATAACACTTGCCGGCATAGAAGCAACTGCTATACTGTTTGTATCAACAGTATCATAGTAATCGCCATCAATGAACACGTCACTGTATGCCACTCCGGTGTAATCATCACTATTCTCCCAGCTAATTGTATATGCCTCGCCGCTTGGGTTAACTGCAAGGTTGGTAACTGTTGGATCAACCGTATCTACCTTCACCGAAAGCTCATACCGCTGAGACTGTGCACCCGGATAATCTATAGTTGTTTCTACTACCACTTCATACTGTCCATCTACTACCTTGGAGCCGTCATCAGAAGTTCCGTCCCAGTCAAAGACCCCCGGTTCGAAGGTATACCACTTGCCAGTACTGTAAGTACTATTCTTTCTTATTCCCTCAAGGTATTCAACTACCCCGCCTTCATTTTCCCAGGTCAGGTTGTCAAATATATTTTTTACTAAATTGCCGCTTTCATCCTCAACATAAAGTTTGAACCGCTTTGCATTTCTAAGCAGTGTAAACACTGTAGTTCCAACATCCTGAAAGCTATCTTCATTTGGTGAGATTGCAACATTTTCAGGACTAATATTCTCGTCCTCAAGATCACTTCCTAATTGATATAGATTATGCCCCAGTAATTCACCAGCTTCATCATATGCAGGCACTGCTTCATACAATCCGGTGTATCCCCAGTAGCTATCATATTCCCAAATTGCGGGGTCGACATTATTAGGTTTATCCCAGTCACCATAGAACCCAACGTAAGGTACAGTTAATGCCGGAATATCGGGATTAGCTTCAGTCGGAACAAATCTTATGAAGCCCTCAACAAAGCTTTCAGTAGGAATATCTGCTTCACTGAGATCCAATGTAAAGTCAAGCTGAGCAGAAGAACCTTTCTCTACATAGACGGTTTCATATACAGTATCCAAAACAGAACTACCGTTCAACTCCAACTTGGCACCTTGAACCGGAGTAGTTTCAAGAACATTAAGCTGGTAACCTCCAGAATTTACTATATAATCAGTATATACATCAGCATATACATTGTAATATACTGCTTCTGGAACTGTCTCCGAGCTAAATGCTGTCAATGATACCGGAAATACCTCAATCTTTGAGCTCCCATCAATCTCCTTTAAGGATACCCCCGGGTTTAATGCCACTACAGGCGTACTTATTGCTTTATCAATCTGCATTAATCCAGCACCCTGCAATCTTGGAGAATATGGAGTGCCGCCTTCACTTATAGGATTGATTATTGGCTCGGCAGTGTTCATCAGCAATGCCTTTGCAACTGCAAGCATATCACTTGTTGAATAACCTTCAGCATCCATTAAACCAGTACTCTTAAGATACTGAACAACCAATGCGGCAGCACCTGCCACATGTGGCGATGACATTGATGTACCGCTCATGGTTTCATACTTATTGTCATTTACTGTAGAATAAATATTTCCTCCAGGAGCCGTAATTTCAGGTTTGAAATCCAAATTCGGAGTCAATCCCCATGAACTACCGTCCATCATCTCGCCTGCTACGGGATTAGCAATTGTAGTAACTTCACCGGAAAATTCCAATGATACTACTTTTCCACCGTTAATACCACCAAGCAAAGCCAGACCGGTAGTGTTGCCTACAAATACTGCAGGGATTGCCAGTTCTTCATGAGTTGCCATAGATATCAAGCCGTCTCCGCCACCCGAGTTGTTATATATAACTACTCCTACGGCACCAGCATTCTGTGCATTTATCTGCTTCTCTGCAAATGTAATAGTTCCTCTTTCAATTAATGCAACATTTCCATCAACCTCATCAGTAAAATCTTCTATATAACCCTTGCCGCAATCTACTAGGTTTATATCATCCATCCCTACCGGATCTATATTGCCCGCAGCCTTGTAAGCTCCGCTTCCCTGTTTAACCTCATCAAAATAGTAATTCAATGATGATGCCATAACAACATCATTTTCCATCGCTGCTACTTGTATTGTTGCAGTGCCTACTCCAGGGCTGCCTACCAGACCTATGTCAGGGTTCTGTGCATAAGGATAGTACAGTCCTTTCGTGTTATACCCTGAGTTTCCAGCAGAAACGCAGGCAATTACACCGGCATTTTCAGCAGCTTGCAACGCAGGTTGAATCGGGTCATCATTGCCTACAAAACCGGCAGTAGAACCCAAGCTCATGTTTATAACATCTGCGCCTAATGCTACAGCATGCTCTATACCTGCAATTATATCGTCATCATATGCATATTCATCTTCATCTGAAAAAACCTTTTCAGCCAAAAGCTGCGCTTCAGGAGCAACTCCAAGTATACCTCCATTAGCTGCTACTATTCCTGCTACATGCACACCATGCGGGCTTGCCAAAGGCTTTGACAAATCCGGTATAACATTATCATCCTCATCAGCCCAGTCATAACCGCATACAACCTTTTCGTTATACCACTTACCTTTTATTTCCTCCCCATACAAACCTGATAACTCAGCCAATTTTGTGTTTATTGATCCCTCATCAGGATATTTTGCCTTTGACGGCTCGGTTATTTCTGAAAGATCCTGATGAGTCCAGTCTATGCCTGTATCAATAATAGCTACAAGAGTTCCCTCTCCCTTCAGGTTATACGGCGCTGCATTAACCGCATCTGCATTAACCATTCCACGGCTGGTATTCATATCCATTTTATATTTGCGTGATATATACACTTTAGTAACGCTGGGAAGATTCCTAATTTCTTTAATATCTGAATATTTAACTTCCGCACTGAATCCGTTAATCCCATTAACAAACTGGTGTCTAAAATCTGCAGCTATCCCATTGTCTTCTATAGCTGCCATTATGGATTGCTGCTTGCTTTTCAATTTGTTGACCGAACTAAAGCCGCTTAATTTACTTACCGGTTTACCACTTACCTCAACAATTATTCTTACTTTATCATCGGGTCTGAAATATTCCTCTTCTTTTACCAAATTCTCATTGGCAACAGACTCACCTTTCTCTTTTACAAGAGACCCGATTTTTGATGTACTATTGCCCAATTTCTTTGAGTTCTCTTTCCTAAGCTCTTTTGACATTTCAACAAACTTCTGGAGATCTATTTCGGAACCTTTTACAATAACTGAGTTTGTAGTCAAGTCTTCTGCGCTTGCATTACTATTCCCACCTAAATCAGCAAAAGCTGAAACAGGAAAAGTAAGTATAAATACAAGTGCCAATGCTATTAACCGTTTGACTTTCAAAACATAACCCCCCTTATTTTCTATATAGACTGTCTGTCTACCCTAGCAAGTAAAAAAGACATGCCTCCCTTCGCTCCATAATAAGTATATATTAACAATATATATCTTAATATAACAAATAATAACTCAAATTTAAATAGCTAAATATCGTTTTTCGTAAATCTATATAAAAATATTCAAATCTTTCAAAAACATTTTGCCCTCCCACAGTAAACGCTAACATACCCCCCAAAATATGTAGGGGCGAACATTGTTCGCCCTCAGTGTTATCCGTTCCTTTAAATTTGCACTAATACGCATTCCTACTAATAAACCCTTTAAAAAATGTTAAAAATATTATCTTTATATCCAGCCAGATATTCCAGTTCTCAATATAGTAAATATCATACTCTATCCTTGCTTTTATTGAAGTATCGCCCCTGAAACCGTTTACCTGTGCCCATCCTGTTATACCCGGCCTCACATGATGCTTTATCATATATTTGGGGACTTCTGCTTTAAACTTGTCAACAAAGAATGGTCTTTCAGGTCTAGGGCCTATGATGCTCATATCTCCCTTTAATACATTGAACAGCTGCGGAAGCTCATCAATGCTTGTCCTTCTTATGAATTCTCCAAATCTCGTTTTTCTCGGGTCATTCTTTGTAGTCCACTGGCTCTTTTCCTCTTCCACTTCCTGCATCATCATACTCCTGAATTTATACATCTCAAATTCACGTCTGTTCATACCTATCCTAGTTTGTTTGAAAATTATCGGTCCGGGAGATGTCAGCTTTATTAAAAATGCAGTAATAATCATGAAAGGTGATATAATAATGATACCGGCAAGTGCAATTAATATGTCCATTACCCTCTTAATCAGCTTGTTAAAAGCATCATCAAGGGGAATATACCTTATATTTATAAGTGTCATATCATCAAGCTGGTCTACATATGGACGAGCAGGAAGGTATTTATAATAATCAGGTATTATCTGGGCTTTAACCCCCAGCTTCTCACAGGCTTTTATTATATCATGAAGCTTTTCGTACTCCTTAAGAGGTATTGCAATTATTACCTCATCCAGATCATTCTCCCTTACTATCTTATCCAGTTCATCGATGCTGCCCATTACCCTTGCGTTCAGAATTTTGTAACCAAGCTTCTTCTCATCATCCAGAAACCCAATAATATTATAACCAAGCTGCTTATTCTGTACTATCTTATGCGCAAAGCTTACTCCCAATTCTCCTGCACCAATTACAAGCATATGTTTGAGATTGAAGCCGTTTGCCCTCATTTTCCTTAATATAACTCTTAAAGTTACTCTCTCTATTGTACTTAATACAACACTGAATATTGCAAAAAGTATCAGCACAAGTCTTGAATAATGCACTTGCTTTATGATAAATAATATATTTACAAGAATAATTAAACCTGCTGCATTGGCCTTAAATATAGTCACTACTTCCTGGCTTATTCTCCTTACCCTATGTGGTGAGTATAAACCCATTGAATCATATAGGAATATAAAAAGCGGAATGATTGCGACAAGTGGCTGCATGTACGTTCCAAAGCTCAAATGCCACCCTGAAGCACCAAACATACTCGTTTTGAACCTTATATACCATGCCAGCACCAATGATAGCATGATAACAAAACAATCAATCAACAAAAAAACTGTATTTAGAAACTTCTGACGGCTCTTTATCATTAATGATTCCCCCTATGCCCCTTAAATTGATTTATTGCTAAGCTCAGCATCAATTTTAAGGTTATACCCAAGTAAATAATCCCGGCAGTTACAAAAGAATATTCTGATTTATAATGCTTCTTATAGAACAAGTACATTGCTCTGTAGAACTCACGGATTATCCTTGGATTCTTTTTCCCACCGCATGCGCCTTTACAGTGTATAATCTCCGCTTCATGGTAATATACAACTTTCCAACCAGTCTGCTTTATCCTGCAGCACCAGTCAATATCCTCACCATACATGAAGTAATCTTCGTCTAACAGTCCAACCTGCTCAACCACTTCTCTCCTGACCATCATAAAAGCCCCTACAACGCTGTCCACCTCATAGGTCTCATTTTCATCCAGATAGGTCAGATTGTATTGCGCAAAACGTTTATGTTTCGGAAATAGCTTGGACAAACCGGCCATTCTGTAAAATGATACCTCCGGGGTAGGAAAGCTCCTACGGCATGCCAGATCAAGCCGTCCATCCGGCAGCATAACCTTACAGCCTAGAACTCCAATATCCCTATGCTTATCCATGTATTGTATAGATTTATTTAAGCAACCTTCAGCAGCAATGGTATCAGGATTCAGCAGTAATATATAATAACCTTTGGCTTTCTTAACTGCAATGTTATTAGCCCTTGCAAAGCCCAGGTTTTCTTTACTCTCAATTAAAATGACGTCCCCAAACTCTTCTCTCACCATAGTGGGACTCCCATCAGAAGATCCGTTGTCCACTACCAGCACTTCAAGATCATTTTTCAGATACGTCATATAAATAGACTCTATGCACTTTTTGAGCAGATCCTTTGTATTGTAACTTACAATAATTATAGATAAACGCATATTATCCTCTTAACTTTCCAATAAATTGTCCAATCTTGTCAAAGAAATAATCAAAAGTGTTCACTATTATTTCTAACTCTATTTTAACATAGTTCACCATGTTTTTATTAGAATACTTTACTTTTTCAACATTTTTCAAGTTGGAAAATGCTTCCCTGATACCAGCTCTATACTCTCTACCAAATCCAAGCTTACAGAAGAAAATATACTTAATAGTAAAACCTAATAACATGAAAGGGCTGTTGAGCAATAGTTGCAGTATAGGCATATTCTTATATGCAACATATACATTATTCCTGGCAGCCAGCTTTACCTTGAAACTGTTGTACTTGCTCCCGCTTGTGGCGCTGCCGATATGGTATACTACCGCATCACTGCAGTATATATTTTTGTGCCCATGAATTTTCGCTCTGTAGCTTATATCAACATCCTCCATATAAGCAAAAAAGTTCTCATCAAAGTACCCAATCTGTTCAAGTACACTCTTTCTGTAAATCGCTGCTCCCCCACAGCTACTGAATATCTCATCATTTTGTGCGAATTTCGATATACTCTTCCCATCACCGCGTTTATATGCCCACCCTAGTATATTATATTCATCCCCTGCATCATCAATCTTCTCTCTATCATTATACCTTATCATTTTGCTGCTGCAAGAGAATATACTCTCATCTTTTCCTATGCAATTCATTAAGCTTTGCAGCCAATCCGTATCAACTTCAACATCGTTGTTTAATAATACAACAAAATCACTATCACAAACCTTTATTCCTTCATTTACTGCTTTGCTGAATCCATAGTTTTTATCAAGTCTTATTAACCTTACACTCTTATATTCTCTTTCCAAATACTCGCAGCTATCATCTATTGAACCATTATCAACAACAATTATGTCAAATGCAGCAAAAGTTTGCCTGGATAACGAATCCAAGCAAACTTTTAAATATTTTGCTCCATTGTAATTGGGAATAATTACAGAAACTTTCATACAAACCTCTTATTATGTGTTACTTTCTTTTCAGCAGATATAGTGTCCGATCTGAGCCTTGTATTTTTTCTCTCTGCTGTATTGTATAGTACTTGCTGAATTCCTTCTCAAACCCTTCCTGGTGATACTGATCAAAAATATCTTCTCTGGTAGCCAGGAGCTTATTTACCTGAGAATCTCCTTTGGGAACAAACTCAATAATTAGACTGCTGCATATTTCGCTGAAGAATTTTGCAATCTTACTGAACGGCAGATTATTTGATATTGCCAGATGGTGAATAAGAGCAAGTGCCAATACGGTATCCGGCAGTTTTCTTCCTTTGAAGGACATCCTCTCTTCATTACTCCAGCCTAAGCTCGGACTAGGATTAGTCAAGTCCATCAATATAGGTAAAATACTTTTTTCCTGATTTTGCTTGCAATGAAGGTAATTCTTCTCCACAGCAATTGGATCTATGTCAAAAGCTATGGTCTCTATACCTTTATCACTTGCAAGTCGACTAAAAACACCAGTATTTGCTCCCAAATCCCATATATATCTTGAACCTGCAGTCTGCAGGAAGCTTTCCACCAGTTGCTTCTTATGGTTAAAGGCATCATCACTATAGTTCGTTGCATTGTAGTAATCACCCCATTCGGTGTTTACCTTATCAAGCTTAAGCTTATTTACTGCAGACTCCAAGCTGTCAATCAATGCACTAAGCTGCATCTTGGACATGGTATACTTTTTTACGTCAACTGCTTTATCAGAATAATTAGCCTGTGTCTTTGCATGAAGATGGATATTAGCCATAATAGAGAAGTTAAACTTGGTACTCCCAGGCAGCATTGAGCTTGCCAGATCCAATGGTATTCCATCAATATAACATCTCAGCAACTGATTAAGCCTTATATCTTTATATGCCATCAGCACTAGGGGTGCATAAAAATGTCTGCAAAACTGCCCATATGCTACCCATGGCTTACCTTCTTCATATTTTTCGAATGACAATGTATCTATCATTGTAGGCTTACCATTTACAAACTGTATGTTATATGCACTGCTGTCTTTTAAAGACATACCCCTAGCCAGAGCTAGTTTCTGAATTCTTACTGTAGCAAGTGCAGCATCTTTAATCTGGCTGAAGCACCATTCATATGGATAAGATATAAAGTTAACCATTTCAGGTTTAATGAGTTTATAGCACTCATTCGAACAGCTGCTTTTAGAATCAACCTCAGTATGGGGTATAAGCAATCCCTCTTTTATAAGTTCATCATATAAACCTGAACTCATCAATAGCTCATAGTTATCTTTATATGATTCATTTACCTGCCTGTAAATCTGTCCATCTTTATAAAAGACAAACCCACTTGGGTCACGAAAAGATCCCTTGTCCAAATCAATCATAGCTTCACTTCCTTATAAGGCTACTTATTCTTTGAGAAGTACTTTTTTATTGCACTCCATTTAATCTTAATAAAAGCTCCGCCAGCAACAAAGGTAGCTATTGCCAACTGAATAATAAGACTTCCTGTTCCCGGATCAAGGTAAGATATTGCTGAGTAATTAAGAATGTCAAATAGCTTGTCCATTACTATTCCTCCTCAATTTAATAATATTTATTAGTTTATTTGCCTATCTTTTTACAACTTCAATTTTATCATCTTTAACATTCAATGAATACCCTGTATTAAATTTTACTTTTTCATCGTAATCGGATGCCAAATACAAATCATACACTCCGTCTTCTAGAAATTTCCTATACACTTCTATATCAAACCCACTTAAATCATAATTCGTTCCATCTTTAAATGCATCTGTAACATCTTTTCTTTCGTTTGTATGCGCCTTAAAAACATATGACTTCTTTTGACTTTCAAATATAGCATAAACGCTATCTGCTTTACTCTTTATATTAGTTTCAAAAAGCCAACCAACAACAGATAGCTTGTCTAATGTTTCATCAAATGTAAATATATCAATATAATACTTATATTGTTTTGTATCTCTTAATACAAAATCAGAAGGATTAACCTCTTCAAGTGGTAATATATCTTCACCAAAGTACATGTTGTTTTCCATATAAATTACTTTATAAGCTTTATTGCCTAATTTTGATACTCCTCCATTTTTAATCATTATGTTTACACTGTAGACATCAGGTTTTAAAGCGTCATTCGGAATATTAACCACAAATCCTGTCCCAATTTTATCATTTGATTTTGTAGTCCCGCCATCATTTATTTGTGGTAATGCGGGATATGCTATTATGTTGTTTCTGCTATCTGTTATTATAACACTAATTTTTTGTTTTGAAGAATCTTCACTGGCAAAATTTGACCAACCGCTAATAGTAATATATCCATTTTCACTTTTTATAGGTTTATCTATATTAAAACTAATATTTGGGCTAACAGGTGGAATGTTTTTTAGTTCTACCGGCTCTCCTAAATATTTATATAATTTTTTCCCTTCCTTTTTGACATATACATTTGTCCAGTTAAACGCTTGATTTTTTCCATCATTATTAATATATAAACCTACTCGATATACTCCAGGTTTTATCTTATACTCTGAGAAATATACAAAAAAACCGGATTTTTCAATGTTTAAATCTCTAATGCTCAGTGCATTAGGCAAATCATTTCTATCCATGCTAAACGTGTTTATCTTATAGTAATTTGATTCACTTGCTAATATCAATTCAGTTATTTGACTTTCTTCATCCATATATACATCTTCTATAAAAGCCCATCCTCTTACATAAGCCAGTCCTTTTATATTCCCTGCACTTTGCTCGATTATATCAATTCCATATTTTATCTTACCATTAACGATTATTTCATTTATTTTTTTTACTACTGATTCATCTTCTCCTCTGAAAACATCATATACAATTATATTTGCAAACAGAATTATCAGAGAAAATGCAATAATAAATATTATATGCACTGATTTGGTTAAATGAGAAAACTTCCTATCTTTCATTTTCTACTCCTCAACAATTTCGAAATTTGTACTAAGTAATTTATTTAAAACCAGCCTTAACGTGTTTAATCCTGAAAGCCCGTCAATGCTATCCATTTTTTGTCCGCGATAATAGACTGCATTCAAAATCTGTTTAGAATTCTCTAGATCTCTACTAGCAAGCCTAGCTCCATGGTCAGATTGAAGAATTATGACACTGTCCGAGTCATATTGAGTTATTGAGTTAATAATATCTATAATCCGTTTAGTAACATATTTATACTGACCCAAATATAAGCTTTTATCATCCCAATTATACTCTTTTTCTAAACCAACGATACTACCATTCTCATTAAATACGAATGGTTCATGCGGCGATAAAATATGTGCATAGATAAATTTCTGCTTATTATTATTCTGTGACTCCTCTTTTAATTTTTTAAAAGCAGTCAGAATGATATCATAATATTTTTCGTCATATGATTTAGAAATAGAATAAAATGCAAATGGCCTAATTAAGGTATTCTCAGTTAACATATGATAAAAGTCATCAGGCCTCTGATATGAACGCGGTTCAACAATATCTGCATTTACTTTTTCAATGCCTGTGAAACGTTGATAGAATGTATCAATAGCATGGGTTGTGTAACCATATGATCTTAAAACATTAAATAGCTTAGCATTTTCACGCAGTTTAAATCTTTCTACCTCGGGCATCTCCATTGTTACAATATTATCTAAATTTATGAGATTTGTTACAACCATACTTGTCTGTGGAAAAAATGACTCGCTAGTATCAGAAAAAGCAAAACCTTTATCTATTAAAAATTCTTTAAACTCACTATTGTCATAATTGTAGACTTTCTTTATCATTTCAAAGCTTGAATATTCATCTAAAATAATAAAGTATACATTAGGCAAGTTGCTTACTGCTACAGCACTTTCTGTTTCATACTCTTTAGCTTTTGAATATTTAGTTGTTATTGTAGGCATAGCTATTGCTATATTAAATACAGAAAGTAGTAAAAAGGTTAATCCTAATACATATGTTAGCTTCCTTATGCTCGCATTTTCTTTTTCGGATTTTTTTAAGCCAATTATCACATGAAATAGTATCAATAATATAATAAATATAAAATGCCAATGCCTAATTGTTGGCACTATACTTTCTATTAAGGAAAAAATAAAGCCATAGGTCCAAAAAATAAGTATACTAAGAATGCTTACAAAACTAGCTTTTACAAAATCCATATATAACAAATAAAATCCCAAAAACAAAATCAATGTAACGCCTACTGAAATAATCAATGGATATATTATTTGCTCTATATATACTTCATGTGCATTTTTTGTATATGCAAAAATAATTGGATATATTGCAACTGATATATTTAAAAATAAGCTAATTATTATAGTTTTTAAATTTTTTCTCAACTTTTTCTTCCTCCGCAACATATAAAACTATGAAATTGTCCTTTAGTTTACCATTTATAATGTAAGTATTTCAAAAGTATAATTGATTACGATAGACGAAATTATTATTATAATAAAATTAGGTTTGTCCCAATAATATAAGAACAAGCTAGCAAGTAATAAAACATATTTTTTACTCCATCACTTGATTATTCTTATAGTAATTTAATACAATAGAAATTCCCATTTCAATGTCAATTATAGGTTTCCAATTTAATTCAGATTCTGTAGTAGATATATCAATTAATGTTCTTGAAACATCACATTTTCTAATATTTCTATATTCAATATCAAGAAATACCCTGCCAGATTTTTTTTCAATAATATCAATTATTTCATGTAAGGAATATGCTTTACCTGATCCTATATTAAAAATATGTTGGTTACCCTTATATTCAGCAACCTTAATTAGTGAACCTATTAAGTCATCCATATAAATATAATCTCTCTGATTATTCCCATCACCAAAAATAGTTATAGGTAAATCATTTAATAGTCTATAGATAAAAATAGGAATCACACCTTGAGGTTTATTAGGATCTTGCCCGATACCATAAGGATTTGATATTCGAACTATTTTATAATTTATACCATAACATAAACCATAAAACTCCATGTAACTTTCAATTACTTTTTTTTGCACGCCATAGCTGCATATAGGATTCAGTTTATCTGTAATTAGATTTACATGATCACCGGTTTCTCCATATACTGTACCTCCAGATGAAGCAAATACTATTTCGTTCACACCACATTTAACCATGGATTCGAGGAATTGCACAGTAGGCACAACATTCTCAATAATTTCTCTATCAATATGGCTTGTCTCTTCTGAAGGAATTGTTGTACTTATTAAATGATAAACTATGTCAACGCCATCCAATAACATATCGAAATTTTTAATTTCTGTAAAGTTACCAGTCTTGATTTCTATATTATTGATATTTTCCAATTCTTTTGTTGTTGATAGGTTAAATGCTATTACTTTATATTGTTTTGCAAGTTGCTTACACAAATTTTTTCCTATAAATCCGCCCGCACCTAAAACTAAACATGTTCTCATACTATATCCTCTTTCACTTATTTGCTTATTAATGAATCTATAATAGAAATAAATTTATTCGAAAATGCTTCCATAGTAAAATTAGTCTCATAAGTTTCTCTACTTTTCTTCTTCATTTCTTCAAGATTATCAATATGTTCTACCACATATATAATTATTTGCATTAAGTGTTCAGGGTCATTATTTTTGTAAATAAAACCATTTACGCCATCATTGAGTAAGGCTGCTGTGCCGGTATTTTCTGAACAAATACATATTTTAGAAAACATCATTGCTTCAGTCATAAAAACAGGCATCGGATCATCTCGAGATGCACAGATAACACAGTGGCATGACTTATATATCTCCATTAATTCATCTCTGATTACTTCATCTATTAATATAACTTCAATTGGATACTTGTCCTTTAATTCTTTAACCTTATAGTATGTCGTTGCATCAACATTTTTCCCAACTATAATAAATCTACATCGCTTTACTATATCTCGTGGCATTTTCATAATTGCCTTTGCTAAAATATCCTGGCCTTTTCTGTCCATAATGCTTCCAATAATAGAAAAAACTATTTTACTATCAATATTATTAATTTTATATTCAACATTATTATCTACATTAGAAAAGTCTGGTACAGCATAAAGTAATAAATCTACATTATAAGCAGGTCTATATGAAAGCAGTACTTTTCTAGCGTACTCACCTCCAGAAAATATATGGATATTTTCATTTACTCTATCTGGTAGTGTTTTCTTTAATGCGCCTATTTCAAAACTTGCCTTAGCTTCATGAGCCCACCATATTGTAGGAATATTAGCTTCCTCCAAATATCTAATCATATTATTGCAAACCAATGTAGAAACAACTACCAAATCAAAATTTCTGGCTAAATTTATCCATATCTTATCACCAAATATACTATAATCAACAATAACAGGTATACCATCATCTACTATAGTTTTTCTCAAATTACCATCAAAAGGAGAAATAATCACTGGATAGTCTCCATTATCTAAAAGTGTCTTCGCTGCATAATGTAAAGCTATTGGAGCTCCAGTTATTGATAATTCATGGCTTACTAATAATATATTTCTTGGAATATCATTTTTTTTATTTATATTACATTCTTTGTATGAAACCTTATAATCTATTGGCAACTTATCCATTATATGTTTTTTCATAGAGTAAGTAAAATAAGGATCATTTGTTAATTCTTTTATCCACTTCTTTAACAAATAAATATACGCTGTGTCACTAGGTTTATCAAACCAATTATCATACCAATCTCCGCCATTCGAATAAACAATACTATTTGCGCAATATATACATGAATAACCTTCTTCTTTAATTCCAAAAGATAAATCCGCATTTGAAAACTTATACGGTGTTTCAATTTCATTAAATCCAGCAAGTTTTCTAAAAAGATTACTTCTTATTGCAAAACAGCTAGCTGAAAGAATGCTTACCTCTTTAGAGCTAAAGGTAAATTCAGTAAAATCATTATCCATCAGATTATATTCGCCATTAAATGGTATCGGAGTAAAATCATATCCTCCACTTATGGCTCCAGTATAACGAATAGTATTGTCATTTCTTAAAATTTTGGGAGAAACGCCTCCAACTAAAGGAAACGAGAAACATCTGATAATTTCTGACAACCAATCCTTCTCATTGACATAAATATTATCCTGCATAAAAACGGAAATTTCACCAGTAGCTATTTCCATGCCTTTATTACAAGCTTTGGCATAACTAAAACTACCTAATAATTCTATTATTTCTATATTATTTCTTATATCTTCAGATTGTTTAAATAATTTATAAACCTCACTGCTTGCAACTACAATTACTTCAATTATAGTATAACTTGTGTTGCTAAAAATACTATTTATTGAGTTTATAACTAGATTTATATCATTACTTGGTATTATTATAGATATTTTGACATCATTTATTTTTAACATTTCACAATAATTATTTTCAAAATACCCTTTAATGTATTCCGATTCCTGCTCTGTTTTTATACCCATTCTATTTAAAGATTTTCTTATCAACTCGGTATTTGCCCTAATATTGACTTCTTCTAATAATTCATAATGATAATGGCGTAGTAAAAGTATTTTTTCTATATGAGTTGCTTTTTTCCCTTCATTTATCAACTTTAATACACCTTCATTAATCATAAAGGCTACATTAGCAATATTATCTCTAAAATAATCTAATTTTAGAATATCTTGTGTGTTAAAGCAAACACTTTGCTCAGTATATAGATGATTATATAAATAGTATTTTGAAAAGTCTGGTTTCAAGTAATGTCTAAATATTGAGCTGTTTTCAAAATTCCAAATACACTCATCCGAATATGCAATAGAATATCCCTTATCCATTTCTCTAACGAAATAGTAAAGTGCATTAGGAGCTAAAACATTACCGGCTCTTAGTAAAATAAAATACTTTCCCTTAACAGTGCTCACCATTTCAGACATTGAAAAATTATAATGAAAATAACAACAACTTATAGAATTATCCGTTTCATAGGTACTATCATTATTAATAGAATTTGGCAATAATAATAATAGTATATCAAAATTACTATAACTTTGATTTTTAATACTATTTATAGTATCTGTTAAAAAATAATCACTATTGGGAACCAAGACAATAACTGTTACATTGCTGCTGCCTTCAAATTTTTGTCTTTTTTCGTTGGCCTGTTGTTCCTGATATAAATTTGCTTTATGATTATTAAATTTAATATCATCAATAATTTCATTTCTATACGCAGTTTGAACAATTGATTCTTTTAATTTATTTATTCCGCCAATTTTAATCGCACTATATACTTTTTTTATTAAATTTGACTTGTTGACTTTTTTAAAAGCTCTGCCAATAATCAGCATTTTAGCAATCAACCGCATGTAATTAAACCCCTCTCTGCAATTCATCAACCAACAAATTTATATCACCATCTTGAGGATTTAATAATAAATATAATGATATTTCATTACCACTAACGCTAACAAATCGTTTGAAAATCGTATCTATGATTTGATTTTTTAGTTCATTAGTAAATACTGTATAATGATTATTAACATATAAAATTAAAGTATTGTTAATAAAATGAATAATATGATTTAAAATATAAGTATCCTTTGCATACTTATCATTATAAATCTGTACTAAAGATTTTAGAAAATTATCAACGACTTCATCTGAATAACTTTTATTATACTGCATTATTTCAATGGGAATATCTTCTACAAGACCTATCATATTCCAATAATCACTTATTTTTTTAAAAAATTCCAATATTGTTTGATTGGTTACTATATCTCCACCTAAATGATCTAATAAACAAATTACTTTATAATATGCAAATATAATAGCACTAATTATGCTTTTTCTAGTTCGTAATGTAATTGAAAAATCAGGAAATATCTTTTTAAGATTCTTGCTGTCAACAATAGCTCTTTTTAAATAGTATCCACATGGTCTGTTATGTGAATGAATTACTTGTTCCGATGAAATAATTGCAATTTTGTAACCAGCTTTAATTAGCCTGACTCCCATTTCTAAATCTTCAGCATAGTCACCACGATACCTAAATTTATAAAATATAGATTTTACAATTAGGCAGGATATATCATTTAATTGTCCATTGATTCTTAATGATTCATAATTTTGAATTTTGGGCAATATTCCAATCTTATCATTATTATAAACTCCTAGGTATCTTGCAAAATTCTCACTTTCAACCAAATATGCTAATTCGCAATTTTCTCTAGGTTTTTCTGTACAAGATACTGCAACAACTTTATATTTAATTATAGGAGTTAACATGTTGTAAATCCAGTATTCATTTGTTGGTAATGCATCTTGCGTCATGAACAGAATATAATCGCCTTGAGCTTTTGATGCACCTAAATTTCTTGCATAGGAATGAGAAAACTCACTTTGAGATATCTGAATTAAATTAACATTATTTGCTTCACATATCTTCACAGTACTGTCTTTGCTACCAGAATCTATCACAATAATTTCTATATTGTCTATTCCTTTTTGTCTATTCAATATGTCTAATAATTTAGACATATTGAATTCCCCGTTATATGATGGAATTACAACAGAAATACACGTATTATAATGCTTGCCACTCTTGATTAAGTCTAAATCCGTTAAAATTAGTTTCCTTTTTATACGTCTATTAATACCCCTACTCAAACGATTTACTACCCTTATCACATTACTGTAGAAAAATCTAAGCGGTTTAGTTATCTTCCATGACTTTGAATTATATAAAGTATCTAATTCTGTTTTTAACAATTCTTTTTCTTGAATCATTGTATATAGTTCATTTGTCTTTGTTGTAAGTTCATTATTAATGTTACTTAAATGGCTATTTAGCTTTTCAACTTCATTGCTCTTCTCTTCTATATTAATAATCAAATCTTTAACTTTATTATTTAAACCACTATTAATTTCATTCAGTAAACTAATTTTATTATCCTTTTCTTCCATGTCAATGATTAAGCTGCTATTCTTTTCATTTAACAGTTCGATTTGTCTGCTTTTTTCTTCCACTTCTATATTTAATGTATTATTTTTTTCAGTTAATGAATTTATTTTACTATTAGAATTCTGTAAATTATCAATAAATAGATTACTGTAATATACCTCCAATTCATATGCACTAGCTCTTATTATTTCTCCACTTATTTCAACATATTTAATTTGATTGATAAATTTACTATTTAAAATATAAATTGGATCTCTATGCATAAATACATCAATATCGCCATCTATATAAGATGTATTAGCTGGAATCGCTTGCAAATCCTCGATATTTGAAGAAATTTTATCAACTTTAACTTTACATGCATATTCGCATGGATCAAAGCGTAATCCTTTAATATTGTTAAGTTGACTTAAATCCACATTTACAAAAAATTTATTATCATATAAAGTTATTCTTTTTGTTATTTTGCTATTTTCATTGAATCCATGACCGGTATCAATAAAGAAACCTTGTGATATGGAAGAACCTACGGGTTCTTCCATATTTACTTTTTTTATTTTTATATTATCCTTATTTTTATAATAGAATTTTTTATCAACCATTTTAAAAACAAATTGATATGCATAAGCCAATTCGCGTTTTCTAAGTATCTCCGCCTGTTCATTTGAAATACTCTGATAACTGTTATTAATACCATACTCTTCCATATTAGCTCCTACTACCTTTTCATCTTCTATTATCAGATCACAATCATTGAATAACTGCTGCAAGGAATAGTACGTAAAAAATCTTAAATGGGTAGAATCTAATATTCCTGTTTCAGAATAACTAAATTTATTATTTATTAAATCAATTATTATTGAATTATGTGCTATATTAGGTATTGAAGTAATAATCCTTCCACCCTTAGCAAGCATTTTTTTAGATTTAATGAGAACTTCTTTAGGATCAATTAAGTGTTCTAAAACATCTGCAAATATAATATAATCAAATTTTATATTCTTAAATTTTGTTAACCATTCATAATCTTCTATATCTCCGCATAGACCATCTATTGCATATTGGTTTGCAATTTCAAAAGCTTCTCTATCAATTTCTACAATATATACAGAACATCCCAATTCATTAGATAGATACTTCGTCATCCTTCCCCTAGCTGGTCCAAATTCGAGTATTACAGAATTAGGCTTTATTTGCTCTACTATTAATGATATTGAATTTTCTGTATCTAAATTTATTGGCGAATCATAATTATTCAATTCATATTCTCCTCGGTTAACAAAAAATTTAATCAAATTAAAATTTTAACTAATACCCGAGACTTAACATTTCCAATCATGGGGTATTATATAACGACCTTCGCCTTCATAACCTGATATTATTGTAAAATTATGAACCCTAGAAATATATTGCAATGATACAGTAGCAGTCTCATCAAAAATAGCAACATCAAAATAGTACTTTCCTCCAATAGCTCTGATGCCACAAGGATATTCAAGTTGAAATTTGTTTCTTCCATATGCCCACGGTATCTTTTTTTGATCTATCAAAGTATTCAATCCACATACATAATCATCATCTACGCCCCGAATTGCGATTCCTAAAACAGGATTATTTAATTCTGCATCATATACATCATAAGTGACTTCGACCTTAATAAACTCGTCAAGTTTAATTCTATTCACAATCTCATCTTTAATATTTACTACTTTAAAATCAATAATATCAACAATATTATCACCATGTCTAAATGGAGGTAAATTTTGGTCAGTATCTTCATGATTATTAGTATTTAATGGATTGTCAATTGCTTCTCCCAGTTTTAAAAAATCTAAATATCCATCACATACTTTATTAACATCTCCGATATCTTGTATTTTGCCCTTATCTAACCAAATAGCTTTAGTGCAAAATCTTTTAATAGTATTAATATCGTGTGATACAAATAAAATAGTTGTTCCACCTTCTATCATTTCTTTCATTTTATTCATGCACTTTATTTGAAATCGGATATCACCTACTGATAAAGTTTCATCTATTATCAATATATCTGGTTCAACATTAATCGCAACTGCAAATGCTAGTCTCGCAAACATTCCAGATGAGTATGTTTTTACTGGTTGGTTAATAAAGTCCCCAATACTAGCAAAATCAATAATTGAAATAATTTTTATATCCATTTCCTCTTTCTTAAAACCCATCATTGTGCCACTTAAATATATATTTTCTATTCCTGTATATTCAGGATTGAAACCTGCTCCAAGTTCTAATAATGCTGATATTTTACCTTTTGCATTTACAGAACCACTATTCGGAGTCAATACACCTGTAATAATTTTGAGCAAAGTTGACTTACCAGCACCATTCGTTCCTATTATTCCTAAATTATCACCTTTAACTACCTCAAATGTAATATCTTTAAGTGCAAAATGTTCGCGATAATATTTTTTTTTGTGAATAATACTTAAAGCTTCCTTCATTCTGTCTATTGGTTGGTCATATAATTTATATACTTTATTTAATTTATTTATATCAATAATTATATCTTTCATATATATCTCCATTTACTAAACTTAAAGTGAGGCTTTTATAGCACATCCGCAAAATGTGGTTTCAATTTTTTAAAAACTAATGCTCCTAACAAAAAAACCGCAATGGAAACAATAAAGAAATATATTGTTTGAAAATATTTTTGAAAAAACCAAATATGGTTTATAAAAATATCTCTATAACCTTCAATTATGTAATACATTGGATTTAGCTTTATAATCCATTGTAATTTCTCAGATAGTATAGTATAACTCCACATTATAGGAGTTGCCCACATTCCTATTTGTAATAAAATACTTATTATTTGCCCTAAATCTTTAAAAAATAGTACAATGGCTGATGTAGCATATGATATTCCAAGTACAAGAAAAAAGGTACAAAAAATATAGTATGGCAGCTGTAAAAAATATATAGTCGGATAAAATCCATAAACAGATGCTAATATAACAATAAACGCCACAAAAACAAAATGAACAAATATTGATGAAATGATTTTTACTATTGGCAAAATGCTAATCTTAAATACTACTTTCTTTACAAGATAGCTATATTCAATTAAACAATTCATTGCATTGTTTATAGAGTCCGAAAAGAAAAACCAAGGTATTAATCCAATGGAGAACCATAAAATAAATGGTACCCCTTCATTTGGTGAGACAGCTTTTAATCCAAACTCAAAAACAAACCAATATAGTAAAATCGTTACTACCGGCTGTATAAATGCCCATATGATACCTAAATAAGAACCTGCATACTTAGTTTTAAAATCGTTCTTTGCCAAGCTCCATATTAGCGATCTGCTATTATATAAATCCTGTACAAGGATTAAGACACTTCTTGATTTTCTAGTAACCAGATACAACAGAATATCTAACACTATGCATAATACAATCTTTAAAGCATAGTTGATAGCATTTTTATTAGATAATAAATCTGCTATGACACCATCATTAATCTCATATACAATAAATGGGTCTGTACCTGATGTTGCTATTTGTAATTTATCAGCTTCATACGTTATTCTGTCTATTTGTGTCAAATTATCATTATCTAGTAATTTATTATAATCAAATTCTACTTTTTTCCCATAATAAGATAATTTGATTTCAGATATGATAATACTAGAAGCCTGGTTGCCTAAATCTAATCTTAATCCTACTGTATCAATAGGTATGTCAAATTCAAGTCTTTGTTCTTTACCAATGTCTACATACTCCACTTTTTGTGAGTTCTCTTCTGCCCATGCAGATCCATCACTATAAAAAACTTGAAAAATATCCGATTTGTCAGATAAAATTTCATAATTTAATTTTAGGTTTCCAGTTTCTAAATTTGCATATTTAAAAATAAAAATATTTGATACTACCATTATCAATAAGAATATTAGTATTTTAATTATTCTACGATTTGACATTATTTCTCCCCAACTATCTATCTTTATACATCTTCTCATAATAATTCTGGTATTCACCACTAATAATATTTTCCCACCATGATCTATTTTCTAAATACCATTTGATTGTTTTCTTTATACCTTCATCAAATAATGTGGTTGGTTCCCAGCCTAATTCATTTTTAATTTTGGTCGGATCAATAGCATATCTCATATCATGTCCAGGCCTGTCTGTAACATATTTAATGAGGCTTTCCGGCTTATTTAATTCTTTTAATATTGCTTTAACTACTTCTAAATTAGTTCTCTCATTATGTCCGCCAATATTATATACTTCTCCTATTCTACCATTATGGATAATCATGTCAATAGCAGAACAATGGTCTTCTACATATAACCAGTCTCTTACATTTTCACCTTTTCCATAAACAGGGAGTAGTTTATCATTTAAAGCATTGGCAATCATCAGCGGTATTAACTTTTCGGGAAAATGATAAGGTCCATAATTATTGCTGCATCTAGAAATCGTGACAGGCAAATGAAATGTACGATAATATGATTGTACAAGTAAATCAGCTGAAGCTTTTGATGCAGAGTATGGTGAAGAAGTATGAATAGGTGTTTCTTCTGTAAAAAATAAATCTGTTCTGTCTAATGGCAAATCTCCATATACCTCATCGGTAGATACTTGATGATATCTTTCCACATTATATTTTCTTGAAGCATCCAGCAACACTCCGGTGCCAATTACATTTGTCTGTAAAAATAGTCCGGGATTTTCAATAGATCTGTCAACATGCGACTCTGCTGCAAAGTTTACAACAATACCAGGTTGTTCTTCTTTAAAAATATTAAATATTTCATCTCTATCTGAGATATCAGCTTTCAAAAATTTAAAATTTGGATTACTAATAGCAGGCTCTAATGTTTCCATATTCCCTGCGTAAGTTAATGCATCAACGCATATTATTTTATAATTATTATATTTTTTCAACATGTAATGAACAAAATTTCCACCTATAAATCCGGCTCCGCCAGTAATCAATATAGTTTTCATAGTATTCCTCCTTCATCCCTACTCTATCCTCTATCCTCCGCCCCTAAAACTCTATCCCTGTCTCCTTAAGTTTCTTAAGCTTCTTATCCTTATCAGACAACATCACATTCTCTATCCCATCAAGAGGCCATTCTATGGCTATATCTGGGTCATTCCATATGATTCCGCCTTCGTCTTCCGGATGGTAATAATCAGTACATTTATATGAAAATACTGCTTCTTCAGTAAGGACAACAAATCCATGTGCAAAACCCGGTGGTACATAAAACTGTAACTTATTATCACCAGTAAGTGTTATCCCATACCATTTTCCGTAGGTTTCTGATCCTTTTCTCAAATCCACCCCTACATCAAATACTTCGCCCTGCAGTACACTAACAAGCTTACCTTGGGGATGTTTAACCTGAAAATGAAGTCCTCTAAGTACTCCTTTTCTTGACTTGGATTGATTGTCCTGGACAAATTCCATATTAAGACCTGCTTCTATATAATCCTTTTTATTATAGGTCTCCATAAAGTATCCTCTGTTATCTCCAAAAACAGTAGGCTCGATTATGCAGAGACCATCAATAAAAGTCTTCTCAACTATTATCTTACCCATACTATGCTCCTTCTGTAATGCTTTCAAGATACTTTCCATACTCTGTCTTATTTAATGTCGCTGCAATTTCCAAGAGTTGTTCTTGAGAAATGTATCCCTTTCGGTATGCTATTTCTTCAATGCAAGCTACATATAAGCCCTGTCTGCTCTGTACAGCTTCAACGAAATTGCTGGCTTCCAAAAGACCTCTGTGAGTCCCTGTATCAAGCCATGCCATTCCTCTTCCAAAAAGTTCAACTCTAAGCTGTCCTCTTCTTAGATATTCATTATTGACTGAGGTTATCTCAATTTCCCCTCTTGCTGAAGGTTTAACATTTTTTGCAATTTCTACTACATTGTTATCATAAAAGTAAAGTCCCGGTACAGCATAATTTGATTTCGGTTTCAAGGGCTTTTCTTCTATTCCTATAACACTACCGTCTTTGTTGAACTCAACCACACCAAAATCACTAGGATTCTTTACATAGTAGCCGAATATTGTTGCTCCTGTTTCTCTTTCAGCTGCCTTTCTAAGTATATCAGAAAAACTCTGACCATAGAATATATTGTCTCCAAGTATTAGACATACTTGATCTTTACCAATAAACTTTTCTCCGACTATAAAAGCATCAGCCAAGCCTCGTGGCAGCTCCTGGATTGCATATGTCAGCTTTACACCAATATTGCCACCATCGCCAAGCAATTCTTCGTACACAACAATATCTCTTGGTGTCGATATTATCAATATGTCCCTAATACCGGCAAGCAAAAGTACAGACAGCGGGTAATATATCATCGGCTTATCATAGATAGGAAGTATCTGCTTTGAAACTGATTTAGTTAAAGGATAAAGCCTTGTCCCCGCTCCCCCCGCAAGTATTATACCTTTCATAATATGTCCCCCTATTCTCTTACTTATTATCCATTATTCCTAATAAGAGCTGAAAGCTCCTTCCTCTATAATCCCTTAATATACTCCGCAACCGCATCCTTATATGACCTTAACTCTTCGAACCCATTGAGCTTCCAGTAAAACTTTTCTAAAACAGAGTTCTTCGGTCTCGGTGCTGGTCTCCCAAGCTCTTCTGTTGTTATCGGTATCAATTTCATGTGTGTAATTCCAGCTATCTCAAATGTCTCCTTTGCAAAGTCAAACCAAGAGCAATGTCCATCATTTGTAAGATGGTAAGTTCCATAATATCTGCTTTCAATCAGTTGTTTTATTGCTTTAGCGAGGTCAAGTGAATATGTGGGTGATCCTATCTGATCATTTACAATGTTAAGTGTATCCCTTGTCTTTGACAGTTCAAACATAGTCCTTACAAAGTTCTTGCCATTCTTCCCAAACAACCAGGAAGTTCTGATTATATAATATTTGCTCGCCAATGACTTAATAAAGTTCTCTCCTTCAAGCTTACTCCTCCCATATACACTGAGAGGGTTAACAGCATCATATTCAAAATATGGAGAAGACTTCTTCCCATCATACACATAATCTGTACTTATATATGCAACAGAAGCATTTACTTCACAGGCAGCAATAGCAATATTCCTCGCACCAAGAGCATTTACTTTAAATGCCTTGTCTACATTCTTTTCACAACCATCTACATCTGTATAGGCAGCAGGATGAATTATGGTATCTGGTTTAGCAGCATTAACATATTCCCTTGCAGCCATAAGATCCGTTATATCAAAATCTGCTGAACTTACACCAATTATATCATGTTCTCTTCCGCAGACCTTAACTATATCGGAGCCCAACATCCCACTAGCACCGGTAATGAGTATCCTCATTGATTCTATCTCCTCTTTATTTGTCTTCTGTAATGCTAATTAAGATAAGTTACGGTTATTTAACCAAAGTCAGTATTCTACACAGAGTACCTTTTTTCCTTTAAAATTGCTGCAATCAATTCTCAACATCTATAAATTATTATCATTCAACTTACTTGATATTACTCTCTATAGACTCCTTAGCTGCCTTGGCTGCACTAATTATTTCCTTTGTTTTCTCAGTAAGTTCAAAGGGTGCTATAGTCTTTTTATTTGCTTCTTCATGCTGTTTTTCAATGTCTAGTACAAAATCATTATATTTCAGTGCCCCTTTGTACTCTTTTTTAGACAAATAGTAGTTCATTACCTGATAGCTCAAATCCGCCTTCAGTGCATAGCTCTCCGGTTTAAAGGGCTGAACTTCAATAAGCCTGTCTGCCAGTGCAGAAGCATCGTCAAAGTATCCAAACATGGCATAGAAGTTTATCATAGTTGCATAATATTTAGATTCATATGGGTCATTAGCTTCTACTTCTTTGTAGTTCTTAAAGATTCTTTCTATAATGGATTTATCTTTGCCATTCTGCGCTTCCACAGTTAATATCTGACTATAATCCACCAAGTACGAAGAGTTATAAAAACCCTTGCTGATTGCACTTTCGTAGTATTTTTTTGCTTTTGAAATGTCAGTTTTTATATAAGATGCTCCTTTTACCCCATTTTGAATTCCAGTATACATTGTAATGCATACGATTACAAGAATTACTGCTAAAGTTAATGCAAAATAGTTTAACCAGCCTCTTCCTTTGTTTGCTTTGATGCTTAATATACCATTCTGCGCTGCTGCACTGCTTAACCAACCTATGCAGGATACCAATATCAAAAACATAGCAAATAGTGAAAAGTCAAAATCCAAAAATGCATGGGCAAGCAGCTCAAAAAGTATTGAGATTACACCAATCAGCATATATGGATTTTCATGTTTTTGAATATATAGCTTGGCTGCTGCAATAATAAGTAATACTAATAGACTTATTAAAGATATAACACCAAGCAACCCGCTTTCTATTGCCGTCTGCAAATAATAATTGTGAGCTTCCCTGGAAACATACCCATAGGACTGGTATTTTGTATAAAGCAGTCCCCAACCTTTTGCTCCCGTACCGGTCAAGAAATAATCTGTAAACATCTTCAGCCCATCTTTTATAAAAACTAGCCTTTCTGATGAGCTTTCTGTCTTGAGACTGATTTCATTAATTTTCTTCGCTATGTCATTTGGTATGAATCTATAATTCAGCTTAAGCTTTTCTATAATAGCTCCACTTTTACCATCTTTTATAGTGCAGTCATTCACCCTCAATCCATTTTCAGGACTTGTATTAACAAAATCTACAGTAATAAAAAAGGTACTGTCATTGGTAGTAAATTCTACAAAATTTACATTCTCGCTGCTTGCAACAAAATTATTATTAGCCAGGCCTGTTCTTACTTTTGCTCTATCCACACTATTTACTACAACATTCAGATTCGCTTCGCCGATATTCAAACTCTGTGCCTCAAACTCCAGCTTGTAGGCAGTGGAAGACTGTACCTGATATATCTCATAACTCCTCTGAGGTTGTTTATTTGTAAGTTCAAGCGGAGAAGTAAAATTGAATGCTGCAACCCCAGCCAGAGCAAGAGCTGTAAAAATTCCAATAAGCACCCTGTTAATATTTTTAACTTCCACACGTTGAATTTTCTTTACCAGTAATTCCAATACAAATCCCAAAGCTATTGATATGGCAAGAAATGCCATAAATAATGCTGCAAAATTCTTATGCTCGATAAATGTAGAATAAATTTTAGAATAAAATATAAGACTTATTGCTCCCGAAGCAACTGAGTAAACAATCAGTGACAGCTTGTCCATAGCCTGTGCAAGGAAAAATGCCAAAACCCATGCAGAAAGCAATGTCAACATAGCACCACGGGATCTGGTCTCAAGGAATGTAAGCATCATAGTGGAAGCTGAAACAAAATAGGCAACCCTTAAATATCTATTTTTCTTGTTCATGAGCAAAAATATATTTAATAAGAATATCCCGCCTAGTAAAGAAGCTGTTGAATTCGGGTACTGATAAAGACCATTGAGTCTATCACCCCAGCCGAACACTCCCTTTATGCTTACTATACCGCCTGAGCCAAGCAGTGAGAATAATGCAGTTATAAAACCTGAAATCACTATACCATCCAGCATATAACCTTTTATCTTGCTGTCCTTAGCAAGCTCATATGTAATTTTGTATACCATAAATGCAGCCAGATATTTTATAAACCCATCCAGAGAATTTGATTTGGAAATACCAAATATAAAGGATATGAAATATGCAAGTGTGAATACTATAAAAGCAATATCGGTATAGCTTTCTATAAAGGCGGTTTTCTCTTTTATCAATTTAAACACCAATATAATAAACGCAACCCCAATAAACACTGATGTAGGTATAAAGTTTTCCCTGAAGTATAAACCTCTATAAAAAGGTGTAACAATCAAAAGCAGTACTATAGCTGCCATGAAAATATAATCGAAAAATCCACTCTTTATATTAACTTCCACTGTCATAGGTTTTCTATCCACTGCTTTTACTTTACTCATATTTTTGCACCCCTTGACTAAATTATAATAACAATAATGCATCTTTTATATTATAGCATAAAAGAAGTCGAAGATTTAATATAAATCTTCGACTTTTATTTTTACGGTTGAATGAAAAACTAAATTCCACTTTTGAAAACTTAAAGTAGAATTTACTCTTGCATAAATTCCATTTCATACTGTACTTTATCCGACTAACTCCTTTAAAATAAAGATGGTTTCACGTCTGCAGTAGAAGGAGGTTTTTATGTCCAAAGAAATTAGAGGGAATCAGAGGCACCTAACACTTGAAAACCGTATCTACATTGAGAAGGGACTCGATAATGGGATGGCTTTCAAGGAAATTGCAAAGTACCTATGTAAGGACCCAACGACTATCTCCAAGGAAGTAAAAAAACATAGACAACTGACAGAACGCAATTCCTTTAATTCTCCAAACCAGTGTGCTTACCGACGAAACTGTCACTTAATGAATGTCTGTAAAAGACCCATTCCATGCAAAAAAGAATGCAGATGCTGTGTTGCCTGCAACAATCGTTGTGACAATTTTGTGTTGGAAAAATGTATAACAACTCAACGTGCCCCTTTTGTCTGCAATGCCTGCCATAAGAAAGCACAGTGCAGAATGGATAAATTTTTTTACAAGGCGGTCACCGCCAACAGACAGTATAAAACAATCCTATCATCCGCAAGGGAGGGCATCAACATGTCACAGGAACAGCTTCAGTCACTTGATGAGATGATTACCCCTCTGATACATCAAGGACAGTCTCTTTACCACATCATCGGCACACACAACGACATACCGTGTTCTGTTAGAACTCTCTACAATTACATAGAGAATAGAGCCTTAAGTTCCTCCAATATTGACCTTCCCAGAAAAGTAAAGTATAAACCTCGTAAGGTCTCCAAGCCAGCTGTTAAGGATCCGTCATGGTTGGAAGGGCGCACCTATCACGATTTTTGCAGCTATATGGAAGCTTTTCCTGATACCAGTGTTGTGGAAATGGACACAGTAGTTGGCTGCGAGGGCAGCCAAAAGGTTCTCCTTACCCTATTCTTTCGAAGTACCAAAACCATGTTAATTTATCTGCTTCCAGACAAGAGCCAAAACTCTGTCCTTGCGGTGTTTAACCGTCTGGAACAGATGCTCACCACCTATGGATTTGTGGAAAATTTCCCTGTCATTCTTACGGATCGTGGCACCGAATTTTTCAATCCTATTCTTTTAGAAACAGGTATGAACTCCGCTAGGCGGACAAGCATTTACTATTGTGATCCTATGGCTTCAAGCCAAAAGGCAGGAATAGAAAAGAACCACGAATATATACGTTATATCTGTCCTAAAGGCTCGTCATTTGACAGACTAGAGCAGAAGGATGTTTCCTTGATTATGGACCATATCAACAACACGGCAAGACCCAGTCTTAATGGATGCACCCCATTTCAGCTAGCATCCCTGCTGTTGAAAAATGATGTGATCAATGCTTTTGGACTACATCTTGTTAAACCCGAAAACGTGGTTCTAAAACCATCCCTGATTAAAAAATAACTTGTAAATATTCAGTCAATCTGCAGACGCATTATACCCATGATATCTGCCTCTAAGCGAGTGGAATTTTCTCCTGCACAGAGTTTACCAGCCGCTTGTTTGCTATGCGCTTATTCACAAAAACACTGATCACAATACCATTATAATCTGAAATAAGTAAAATACAAACACCGGGAACCTTTATAAAATGGCATTTACTCATGCAATTCTATATTGTAATATTCAGTGGAATTTACTTTTTCATTCAACCCTTTTATTTTTACTTATTTTATTTTGTCAATATAACTTCCAATAGCTCTAAAGCATATGGAAAGTAAGAAGGATAAGCTTTCGCTTACCCTTCTTAGTTATTTTTAACTAGTTAGCATCTGCTAAAGCGAACTGATGATTGAAGTAGATTACTACGCCATCTCTGATTACCATTATGTCAACTACATTATCCATACCAGTCATATCCAACTCAGCATACAGGTCTTCATCTACTGTTACATTATCAAATGAGGTACTGTCTACTACTATAACTACATCATTCAGTTCCATATCGGTATATTCGAATGAGTAAACATTCGTAGCCTCTTCAGTAACATCAATGCTGCTCTTAACTGTACCATCGAATGAATAAGTATATGAGCCGTCTGCATCTGCAGCAGTTACTTTGTAAGTAACATCCTCTGACAATACCTGTACAGCCCAATCCAGTGTAGTAGTTGTACGTTCATCAATATTTGTGTCTAACTTATCGCCATCACCATTGTAGTCTTTATTATCAGTAACTTCACTGAGATCAACATCAAGTGTATCGCCATTAGCATTGTAGTCTTTATCGATAACATCAATAGTTGCTGGTGTACCGTTAACCGCACTTGTAAATATCCACTCATTGTCTGTTCCATCACCATCAGCAGATACTATAGTAAAGTCAGCAGTTATGTTTGTAGTTCCGTATACAATAGATGTTATACTGGTTACATCTGAGTTTGTATACAATTTAAACTGAGTACCGCTTATAACCTTAACACCTGTGATATAATTATCCATTGGCTGGTTGTATGAACCGTCAAAATCAAAGTCAGCTGTATCCATTGCATTTCCAGCAATATCTTCAACATTCTTTACAGTAATTGTATATGTCATACCGCCATCTAACTTTGTGCCAAGATCAAGTGTTACAACATTAGCATCAAGGGAGGCTGTGCCTTCGCTTATACCATCTTCATCTTCATCTACGATTGTATAGTTTCCTATTGTTTCAGCTGTAGTTGAATCAAGGTTTTCGCTGAATGTAATTTCAACTGTCATGTTATCAACAGCAACTATGTCCTCGATGTATGGAGCATCGTCATCCTCTTCAGATATGCTCAGGTATGTGACATCTTCATCATCTTCGTTTACATCACTGTCAGTTACAGCAACATTATGTTTGTTTTCAAGAACATTTGCAAGAACGAGTTCAAACTCTTCCTTATCAGGATCCATTACAGTTGTTGAGGTAACATATACTAAAGTTTCATCATCACTGTCAACAGATACTTTTACTGAATATGGTACTTCAGGAAGTGATCTGCCTATAGTAGTTTCCCCATTAACTAAACTATAACCAGCATTGGTTGCAATAAGCTGAACTTTTTCGCTGAACTGTAGCTCAAATTCCTTCACAGATACCTGTTCATATGAAAGAAGCTCAACGTCTGCAGGAACAAGATCATCAGCATCAACTGCTATTACTTCGCCGTCAGCAACAGCTTTGTTTTGTGCCAAGTCAGTTGCAGTTGTGCTAGCCAGTGTTATGTCTTTATCTTCGTCAGCTGCAACAAAAGATGCACTAAGCTTGAATTCAAGTTCTTTGTCATCATCATCTGTTGATACTTTATATGTTCCAACTTTGCCATCACTTAATATAATTGTTGGAACTGGGCTTAGATCCATTGTCTCATTGAATACTACTCTTACAACATCCTGATTTACAAATACTACATCTTCAATTTCAGGAGCTTCAATATCATTGGTAGTTGTAGCAACTACTACATTAACTACAACACTTGTAAGTACGTTGTCTGCTATGTCTTTAACGCCGTTTATTGTTACCTTATATTTTGTGTTCCCGTCCATTTCAGGTGTTTCAAGTGTAACTTCATAAGTATCTTCATCATATGAAGCTGACTTTGGAGTTCCGACATCGCCATTGATTGAATAGTTAGCTACGTCTTCAGCTGTAGCTTCATCAAGATCTCTGCTGAATTCTATAACTATTGTTTCTGTATCTGTAGCAGAAGCCTTTACAACTTTTGCTGCTACTTCAACACTGTCACTGTATTTAGCTGTCTTTGTAACTGCTTCGTCCATTTCATTGCCAAACTCGTCAGCAACGTTCTGAACTGTAACCTTGTAAGAAGAATCGTCTCCAAGTTCGCTTGTTGTAAGTCTTACTACCATGCAGTCATCATCATCGTCATCTTCGAATACAACTTTTTCAACTGTCACATCGTTGTTAACGCTGTAGTTAGCAACATCAAGTGCAGAAGTCTTATCAAGTCTGCTTGAACCATCTTCACTGAATGTAACTTCGATCATATTTTTTGTCTTTATTTGTACTGCCTGGAATTCAGGACCATCTTCATCAACAGATACGCCATTGAATGTGTCGTCTTCTGATTCAGCCATCTTATTGGCAAGAACTGAATCGTCAACGAGATTGCTTACTGTTAATTCATATCTCTGCCCTGACTTCTGAGCAGCTGTAACAATTTCTACCAATGCTTCATCATCGGCATCAGCGTCAACATTGTCTTTATCAAGAAGCTTAGCAGATATTACTTCTAATGCAGTCTTTGCACTGTTATCGGTAACTATTGCATAGTTAGCGATAGTTTCAGCAACTTCTTCATTCAAATCGTTAGTTTCTTTAAATGCTACCAATATTCTGTTATTTGTTTTCTTATATACGTTTTCGAGTTCAGGAGCCTTCTTATCTGATGTAGCTGTGAAGCTGTCGCTGTCAGACTTAAGAACTACGCCGTCAGCACTCTTAACGTTTGTAACTGTGAGTTTGTAACCTTTGTTAGCAACAAGACCTTCAGTTGTAAGAACAACTGCTACTCTGTCTTCGTCATCGTCCCAAGCAGCACTTACTACTTTTGCATCGTTGTTCAATGCATAGTTAGCAATATCAAGTACTGTAAGATCCATCATCATATCAAATGTAACAGTTACTTGATTTGTATCTGTACCTTCAACATCATCTATTGCAGGAGCTGATGAGTCTTTAGCAACGCCTGCGAAGTTAGTTGCTACTGTACCTACTGTCAATGTGTAAGCTTTACCTGCTGTCTGAGCTGCTGTTTCAAGAACTACTTTGTCAGTTCCGTCAAGAACTGCTGCACTAACTGCAAGAGCTGTAGTTGTGCCTTTTTCTACTATAGCATAGTTAGCTGTGTTTTCAGCAAATGTCTTTTCAACATCAGCATCAAAACCAACTAATACTTTTGTATTAGCTATAGCTTTTACTGATTCAACCTTAGCTGCTGTAGTTGCAGCTACATCAGTGTAAAGACTAGCTGCTATAGCTTTAGCTTTGTCAACTTTGCCAGCTTCTACGAGTGTAGCAACAAGAGTCTTGCCGCCTTCTTTCATGTTAGCTTTTAAAGCTTCAACAGTAGCCATTGCAAGGTCATTAACTGTGAAGTTAGTAACTGCTGCAACCTTTGTGAGACCTTTGCCAGCTGCAAATGTGATTGCATCAGCATAAGCAAAATCGCCAACAACTTCAGGAGTTGACTGCTTGTAACCAAGAGCTTCAAGCATTACTTTGTAATAAGCCTGAGCTGTTGTAAGTTCTGTTGGGGCGAAGTTTGTGCCGTCACCCTGCCAGCCGAGCTGTGGGTTAGCTTTTAAATAAGCCATTATTGGTTTTGCCCAAGCAGCTTTGTCAGCATCAGCGAAATTAGCTTCGCCTGTGAAAGCCTTAGCTTCTTCCTCAAGACCCTTAAGTCTTAAGAACATAACGGCTGCCTGTATTCTTGTTGGAGCAGTTGCAGTATAAGCTGCGTCTACTGTACCTGTTTCACCTTTGAGCATTCCCAGATCTGCACAGATCTGAGCGTCTGCACCGATTGCGTCTTCAGCAAATGCTACCGTTATTGTTGAGAATACCATAGCAAGTGCCAAAACCAATGCTAGTGTCTTTTTCATTTAACCGACCTCCTCGATATGTAATAATTTATTGCCGGTACAGGGTTTGAGGTTCGAGGTCCGAGGAGAACTTATCCTCCTAAGCCAGTATTCCATCACCTTAGTACCTATTTCACATTATAGCAAGTGTTATATATGGAGTCAATGTGTGGGAGTCATATGTAACACAACTGTAAAAATGCGTACTGCTTATTACAATTGTGTTACTGTAGATTCGAGACGCGAGATTTAAGGAATTTTGTATCTCGTGCCGCCTTCCTATTTCATTTTCTTGTCAAATATAGTATATTTATAGTATAAATGGATGGAAAATCAACTTATGATAGATCCTACTAAACAAGAGAGGGTGTAACGTATGAAATGCAAAACCTTTAAATTAGGCTTATTATTTCTACTGACAGCTTATTTTACCATAAATGCCTGGGCTGATACAACAGATCCAGCAATTGAGCTTGATAAAGACTTGTATCAGGGGCTGGGCGACAAGATGGCCATTACTGTAAAAGCTCCCAAGTATAATATAAATAAAGGCTTGATAAATAACGTAGCTGTAAAAGTACAAACCAGCGAAAGTCCGGAGGCTCAAAGCATTTATCTCCATGAGACAGGCTCGAACACTGGCATCTTTAAAGGTTTTATCCGGTTTAATACCGATAAAACGGATATAAAAAACAGATCTTTTAAGGTAATCAGCGGCACAACTTTTAATGTAAACTTTGAAGGTAATACCGCCGAAGCCTCATGGAAGCCATATGATGCAGAAGTAAAGCTAAATAGTGCTGAATACATAGGGGAAGGCACATGTCCTACTATTACCGTAACTGATAATGACGTAAATATTGACCCGAATAAAGTAGAGGAATTATTCGTAACAGTAAGTTCAGCCGCAGACCCGAAGGGTTTTATTCTCAGACTTGAAGAAAAATCAAAAGACTCAGGAATTTTTACGGGCAGTTTTGGGCTCAGTTCTAAAAATACCAATGAGGCAGATAAGGTAATAAAGGTATCATATAACGAGAACATATCAGTTACTTACAGTGACGGGCTAAGTTCTATCGGAAACAATGAAAACGTAGTCGCGATCGCTGTGTGGAAACCCTACACAGGTACCGTGGCATTTAACAGATCCGATTATTCAGGATTGCTTACTACAGGCACAGTATCAGTAACAGACCATGACCTCAATATACGCACTGGTTATAAGGATACGGCAAGAGTACGGCTTACCTCCGGTGCAGATCCCCAAGGCATAATAATTATAGCTCTTGAAACAAATGTAAATACAGGAGTGTTTGCAGGAAAATTCAGATTTAGTAACAGCACAAGCAGCAGTGATAACAAAAAGCTGAAAGTCAATTCCACCGATACTATAATGGCTTCATATATAGATGAAAGAAATTCGAATAATATTGACAATATCGTCAATACTGCAACTGCCGGCTTCCAGTTTTCAGAAGCTGCAATACTGACATCCGCCGTGAATGATGAAGGTGCCGGCTATATGCTTGATATTACTGTTAACGAGCCTGACGCAAATACGCCCGATATTGAGGATAGGATAATCGCCAAAGTAGGCACGGGAGAAAGTGCGGATGACATGACACTTTATCTTACGGAAACAGGCACTAATACAGGTAACTTTAAATGCAAGCTGTATTTAACCGACAGCAAATCTCATGGAAGCTCGCTTCAAATGTCAGGAACAGATAAAATAAATATAAAGTATACTGACAATACTACTCCGGAAGGTAATATAAAGGACATTAAAAAGACAATAAAATGGTCGTATCAGAGCACCATACTAAAACTCAATAGGACAGCTTATACTGGTTATAACAGTTCTGCAACAATCACACTAAATAGTATGGAGTTAAATGAAGACAAAGAGAAGATCGATTTTGCAGAAGTAAAGGTGAATACCTCCTCCGGTAGCATCAAATTGAAATTGAAGGAAACAAATGCTGACTCCGGTGAGTTCTCCGGAACCCTATACTTTGGCAGGTCCTCCAGAAATTCAAATGGAGTTATTAAGGTAGTGAGTAATGATACTGTAACTATTTCATATACAAATAGAAAAGATAAGAATGATAAGATAGAATGCTCTTCTGTCTGGTCACCACAGGACGGTACGATTAACCTGGACAGAAAGGATTATAAAGAGGACAATGCTCCTGTTAATATTACGGTAAAGGATTCAGATATTGACGTAGACCCTGATGAAAAGGATATAGTCAAGGTAATTGCCAGGATTCAGGGAAATGCAAAATATACTTCGGTTACCTTAACAGAAACATATAATAATTCCGGCGTATTCACAGGTATTTTATATATAAATGGAAGCGGCCGTAATAAGCCGTCTATAGCTCTTAAACCTGCTGATAGACTGGAAGTGGTATATACAGACGAAGATACAACCACCGAAAACGATGAAAACAGAACAGCATATGCAACCTGGGGCGTTATATCTCAAGCAAAGCTTACATTGGATGCGACAGCTTATAAAGGATATGGCACTTATATGACAATCAGTTTGGATTACTCTGACCAGAATTTGAGTGCAACAGATATTGAAAATGTGAATGTACAGGTAAAAACAAAGAGCGGCAAGACTGATATGCAGTACACGCTCACCGAAACAGGCAGCGATACAGGAATTTTCACTGCACAACTCCTGCTTACGGAAGAAGCTCCCGATTTTGATAGAATCTGTGTTATGGCTGAGGATGAAATCACTGTCAGCTTTATTGAGAAGAATGTGCAAATTAGTGCGGTGTTCAGCGAGTAAAATATTTTAAGTCTGATGAGGTTACGATAGTATAAAAAGGTACGGGGTATTTACTCCGTACCTTTTTGAATTTACTTCTTTTTACTATATTTCAATGCTGCTTTTATAAATTCTCTGAATAGAGGCTGCGATCGGTTTGGTCTGGACTTGAATTCCGGATGAAACTGGCAGCCTAAGAACCATGGATGATCCTTGAGTTCCACTATTTCTACCAGTCTCTCGTCCGGAGAAAGTCCGGAAAGCAGCATACCCTGTGTCAGCACCTGATCTCTGAACTGGTTGTTAAACTCGTACCTGTGCCTGTGTCTCTCAAACACAAGTTCTTCGTTATACGCCTCATAGGCTTTTGTATTCTCGGCAACCTTGCAGGGATATAAGCCCAGCCTCATTGTACCGCCCTTCGCATCTATATCCTCCTGCTCCGGCATAAGATGTATTACTCCGTATGGAGTGTTTTCATCAAGCTCGGTACTGTGAGCATCCTTAAGTCCCAGTACGTTTCTGGCATACTCAACTACTGCTACCTGCATTCCAAGGCATATCCCAAAGTATGGTATCTTGTTCTCTCTGGCATATCCGGCTACAAGTATCTTGCCTTCTATACCTCTGTTTCCGAAACCTCCCGGCACCAGTACTCCGTCTACTCCATCCAGAAATTCCTTTACATTGGATTCAGTAACTTCCTCAGAATGTATCCATCTGATATCTATTTCCGAGTCATTGGCAATACCCGCATGTCTTAGTGCTTCTGCCACCGACATATATGCATCATGCAGCTCTACATATTTTCCTACAAGTGCAATCGCAACCTTATTCTTAAGACCCTTTATCTTATTAACTATCTCAGTCCATTCAGATAATTCGGCTTCTTTGCAATCAAGTGCCAGCTTCTTTATTGCAAGGGAATCCAGGCCTTCATTGTGCAACAGCAAAGGTACTTCATAAAGGTTATCCGCATCCAGGTTCTGCACTACTGAGTCTCCATCCACGTTGCAGAACAGCCCTATCTTATCCTTCATTTCTACAGAAATAGGTTTTTCTGTCCTGCATACAATGATGTCCGGCTGAATACCTATGCTCCTCAGTTCTTTTACGCTGTGCTGGGTAGGCTTTGTCTTAAGCTCTCCGGCCTTCGAAAGGTATGGTACAAGAGTGACATGTATAAACAGCACATTTTCTCTATCGACTTCATACTTAATTTGTCTTATTGCTTCAAGGAAAGGCAGGCTTTCTATGTCGCCCACCGTACCGCCGATTTCCGTTATTACTACATCCGGACTCGATTCATTCGCTACTCTGTATATTCTTGATTTGATTTCGTTTGTTATATGAGGTATTACCTGCACTGTACCTCCCAGATAATCCCCTTTTCTTTCCTTGCTTATTACCGACCAGTATATCTTTCCTGTGGTTACATTGCTGTTCTTTGTGAGGTTAGTGTCAGTAAACCTCTCATAGTGTCCCAGATCCAGATCCGTTTCTGCTCCATCGTCTGTCACGAATACTTCTCCGTGCTGGTATGGAGACATTGTTCCCGGATCAAAGTTCAGATATGGATCCATTTTCTGCATACTTACCTTAAGTCCGCGGCTTTTAAGAAGCCTTCCCAGTGAAGCTGCAGTTATGCCTTTCCCCAAAGATGAAACAACACCACCGGTTATAAAGATGTATTTTGTTTGTGGCAAATTTGTTTACCTCCGTTTCTTTTATATCTATAAATATTAGAGTATTCACTGATAGTGTTAGGCAACGGACAATATTAGCAGGTATACTTATTATTGCAGACCTAATTTGATTGCCTAAATAGAAATCCCTATTAATTTGTCCAATTAATGCTAAATTATAAATCTCGGAAGCCAAATCTTTCGACTCTTTCCGTACTTACCCATATATTCCCCTTTTCTAAAGGAAAACACAATTTAACTTAACTAGTATACCTATATGCCGGTAAAAAATCAATACAAAATAATAGACAACAAGTAAAGATTTTATGTCTATACTTATTGCCTATTGCACTATTGCCTATTACTCAGCATTCCCCAGCATTTTATTTATTTCTTCCATTGCGCGGTCAAATTGGGGATCAGCACTGCTTAGTTTTTCTTCCAGTTTACTCTGGAGGGTTTTAAGGTCGTCTGCCTCTATGGAAGCATCCTGTTTGAGATTGTTGCCTTTCTGGAATGCCAGTACTGCTGTTCCTGTCATTTTACCGAAGATACCGTCAAGCTTCCCTGCATCGTAGCCTATGACATTTAATCTCTCCTGTACTCCCAGTACATCAAGGCCTATGACTCCGTTTTTTATGCTTCGGTCGCCTTTTATCATTGTATATTCATCTATATTCCCAGCACTTGCCTTTACTTCTATATCCGGAGTAATTCCTATTCCATCGAGTGAAAACCCGCTTGGGGTAAGATAGTTGGCAAAGGTAATCTTCACTCCTCCGTCTTCAACTCCCATTATTTTTTGTACTGTTCCCTTGCCGTAAGTCTTTTCTCCAACAATTATTCCGGTTTTGCTGTCTTTTATGGCACCTGCCATTATCTCAGAAGCTGATGCGCTTCCTCCGTCTGTTAATACCACCAGCTTGAAGGGTGCTTTATCGAGGTTGGATTCATATGTTTCTTTTATTACATTCTTAACCTGTATCTTTACTATCGGCCCTTTGGGTATCAATAGTTTGCACACTTCTACGACTTCATCCAATAGTCCTCCGGGATTGCCCCTGAGGTCTATAATTACGCCCTTTATCCCTTTTTCTTTAAATTCATTTACTGCACTTACCATGTTGCTGTAGGTTTTACCGGAAAACTCGCTGATACGTATGTAGCCGATATTGCCTTCCTTTATTTCATATTTTACAGGGTTAATTTCAATAGTCTCCCTGGTAAGTTCATAATAAATTGTATCTTTTACTCCATTCCTATTTATTCCTATCCTGACTTTTGTGCCTGCTTCTCCCCTTATAAGCTTAGCCGCCTGATCAGCACTGTAATCGGAGATATCCTTTCCGTCAACATCTATGATTATATCACCCGTCTTCAAACCTGCCTTGTATGCCGGTGTTCCGTCTATCGGTGCAATTACTGAGATTCTGCCATCTTTTTTTCCAATCTGTATGCCGATACCTACTATTTCCCCGCTTAAGTCGTTCATGAATTCCTTGTATTCCTCGGCTGTAAAATAAGTGCTGTGAGGATCCAGGGTCTCAAGCATTCCCCTGATGGCACCGCTTATGAGGTCTTCCTCCTTCACATCCTTATAATATTCATCCTTTATTATGTCTATCATCGTTTCTATCTTTTGCGAAGCTTCAGACTGCTGTTCCCCTTCGGCTCCCGGCGTTGTGAATATAAAGCTGTTGTCTGCCATTACGGGAGTTGCCAAAAGTGCAAATATAAGTATTACCGCAAAAAAACTCTTACCATAACTTCTTTTCATCAACTATTCCTCTTTCTATAATTTAATATTTTTAGGCACCAGTGTTACCCGCTACTCTCCAAAATCGATCATTTTTTCTCTGTATTCCTGTCTTATGTCATATTGCAGGTAGTTTATAAACCTGTTAATCATTGCTGCACATTCTGCTCTTGTAAGCATTTTGTTGGGTTCTATCTCATTATTCTCATTGCCGGTGATTATTCCCATATCATGTGCAATGTTTATCGGTTTCTTTGCCCACAGTTGAATATCGGCATCATCCGCAAAAGAGGTAACTGCGCCGCTTACCGCAGATGAATTTTCCAATCCAAGGGCTCTTACTATTGTTGCTGCAGCCTGAGCCTTTGTGAGATAATCATCCGGTGCGAACTTGTTCTTGCTTGTGCCTTCCATTACTCCGGATATTGCAGTCCGGCTGATGTATTCATAATATGGATGATTCTTATCCACGTCTGTATAATACTGCTCAAAGGAGACAGACTTTGTTTGCTTTGTCATTGCTCCGTTCATATCTGATACCTTCACAACTGCCTTAGCAAACTCCGCTCTGCTCATAAAGCTTAAAGGTCTGTAGTAATCAGCTCCCGCCAGATCTATTATGCTTAGTGAAGTTACCCTTTTGATATCCTCGGCGGCCCAATAACTTGCTGAAATATCCTTGATATTATTTGACAGCAGTCTGGTCTGAACAGGCACGGTGACAAGCTTGTAACTGTCCTTTCCCTTGTTTCTTGTTGTTCCCGGAATTCCCCCATTAAGCTTAGGCACATCAAACACATAGGATACTATGTTTTCCTGCCCTTCCTTAAGTATATAACCCCCTTCGTAGCTTATAACCAAAGGACCGCTTTCTACATATTGGATATTCTTCACAGAGGAGTTGGACACAGCATAATCTACTGTACCATAAGCTTCCTTATATTCTGAAGTACTTACGGAGTCCTTATACCTATATGTTAACGAATGTTTTATAGTAGCTGTCTCTGTTGAGCTCCAATAGTTGTTATAGCCATACAGGTGTGAGTTTATATCAACTACTATTTCTCCCTGATCGTCATTTTTTGAATACACTTTTCTTCCATTCCAGTCAGAGCCCAGATACCTTATTATTTCCCTGTCGTCTGTATTCCCGGAACGGCTGAAAAGGTACTCTTTCAGTTTATAGGTATCACTCCCTATTTCAATCGTTTCGTCAAACTTCGGGTCAATAGCGGTACTGTAAGTTGACTGGCTTTTTAAGGCATCACTGCTTATGGAATTGAGGAAGGTTACCTTTCTTTCAAGCTTTGCAGCCTTAAGCGTATTGGCAAGGCTATATTCCAGAGTAGTCTTAGTCCCCTTGCTGCCCTCATTTATCTCTATTGTGCCTTCCATAAGTATCGGTTCTCCTGACAGGAATACAGTCTCGGAGTACTTATATTCATTCTTATTGGGAGTTATGTCCCCGGTTATTCCGGGTTCATAACCGGGGGCAGCATAGGTGAATATGCTGAGTATATAAATTACTATCAGTATGAAGCTTAGTTTTTTCATATGAACACCTCGATAAATATTGGTTTCTACTCTACCAGCATGAAGAGGGCGTAGTTGTTATCCTCGGACAGGATGTATACATTGTCATCCTTGGAAAGCTCCTCCATAGTTATTGCTTGTCCATTTTTCAGTATTACTACCTTTTCCATATTTATAGGAACTTCAACCCATACCGGCTTTTCTTCCATTGCCGGCCTCCACTTCTGCAATACTTCACTGTAAATTCTCGCATTCTTTATGGTTACCGATTTATTGCCTTCATCCACTGTATTGACTTGTCCTGCAAAAAGTCTCTCCGTGTAGACCTTATCTTTATTGTAGCATTCCCTGTCCTTCTTCAGCAGGTTTATAGCATGGGTATTACCTTCCCTGTCTGTTACTGCATACACAAGGAAGTGCTGGTGGAATTTGGAGCTGCCTTTGTATTTTTCATAGTCATAGTGATACTCATTATCCTCATGGAAGTCCATCCCCTTGCCTGCAGCACTGTAATTAGGCCATGTGTATGTATACGGCTTGTATCTGCTCTTCGCAAACTCATCTGCTGTTATGGTGCCTTTAATTATTACATTGTCATATACATAGGTTTCATCGCTTAATAGGAAGGTCGGCTCTCCTGATTCCGTCCACTTGTTGTTTTCAAGTCTGTATGAGTTTTCTACCGTGTAGTAATCCTCTCCCATTTTATGCAGGTAACCCCTTGTAATGTAATAGTCGCTAAAGCCGTTGAGGCTGTCCAGGCATATAAGAGGAGCACTGCCGACACCCAGCACCGATCTGTTCTGTATCACGAACGCCTCTGAATCTTTGGCAAGATATAAGGAATCCAGAAGCCTTCCATCCTTTATTATTATGGAGCCGTCATTGAAATTAAGCACCCTTCCATCCGATAGTGTAAGCTTTTTTGTAGTCCATTTCACATCGGAAATATTCTTATATACTGTATCTTCGTAGCCATCTTTTAAAACTGCTTTTACAAGCTCTTCAGTGCCATAGTTCTTCTTGGACACTGCATATATTGTCTTCCCTGTGTGATCTTTCAGGCTGTCCAGGCTGACCCTGGTATCGCTATTATATATGTCAATATTGTCATCCAGCTTGTACCTTATGTATCCATCCTTTTTCACCCAATCGTAAAATCCGTAATAGGACACATTAGACAGCACTATTTCTCCTGTTTCCGGAATGACACTCTTTATGTCGCCTTTGTATACCTTTTCGATCTGCACTCCTTCACCCTGCACCTCCATGCGGGCTATGTGCTTGTCATTAGTAGAATTTACCTCAATTTTCACCCTGTCCCCCTGCCGGAGCACAGAGGAGCTTACTGATTGCTTATCCTTTATTATAGGGGTGTTCCTGTCTATTGTATATAGAACAGGTTTTTCGGAATTGTCATCGGTAAGAAGGGTAATCCCTTTGTCCGATATATCTTTTACTTTTGCAGTAATTATAAGCAGTCTGTTGGGATCCTCCTCCAAAACATCTGTATATATCTTAACCTCATGGACTTTTCCATTGAATATCCTTACTACGGCATCCTGGTCAAAGCCTATGGAGTTGATATCCTGCAGTTCTCCGTTTATATATATAGCAGCATTATCTGCCAGTTCAAGATACTTCTTGTTATCATATTCATCAGCTACCTTTATTACATTGCCCATAGTATCAGCAAATATTATCCTCACAGGTGTCTCCTTGCCGCTTATAAGCTCCGGCGCCGTATCCACGCTGAGAGATTTCAGGATATCATTCGCAAATACAGCCTTTGCAGGGCTGTTGGGCTCCAATCTTCCTATATCTACAGGCTCCTTCTGCACCGTTATGACTGAGTCCGGCATCACCGAAAGTATATACATATTGTTGTTCTTGTCGCCTACTTGGACTGTATTCTTCTGTGGATCATACACCACAAAGGTGCCATCAATCTCTGTAAGCTTAGCTACATGCAAAAGGATTACCTTATTGTCCTTATTCAAGGTATATTCTACTATATCGCCCTCGGCAATCAATGACTCACTGCCTATTTTCCCATTTTTAATTACCGGCACTGATTCCTGGGTTATAGAGCTTCTTGTGCTTCTTTTCTGTATATTTATACTTATTGTATCCGAAGCCGGGGTCTCAATAGTTGTACTTGTGGTGTAAGTATCGGCTACTGCGCCTAAATCCCTTGCCACAGAAACACCGGTTACCTTCCCGTAGCCTGTTTTGTAGCCTAGTTTGCCAAGCGACTGGTCAACTACCATATTCATGATAGAAGCCATTTCTCCTCTGCTGATGTTCCCCCTAGGTGAAAACGCCGCTGCTGACGTCCCCTTCATTATACCCTTCCTGAGCACTGCCTCAATATATGGCAAGTTTTCCGTCTTTATAGAACTCCAATCCGTATAGTTATAAACTGCCATTGTATCTTCGCCCTTAGTCGGGGCAAGTTCTAAGGCTCTTGCTATCCAAAGGGCTGTTTCCTCACGGTTAGCCGGTGTCCCGTAAGCCTTATCGAAGGACTTCTTGTCCAGCTTCTGCTTAAGCAATTGGTCATACTGTACTTTAGTCATCTTCCAATTAGCCTTTTTTGCAGCATTCGCCTCAGCTTTTGCTGCGGCACTCTCGCCTGCTGTCAATGCTCCGGCAGAGGCTGCCTCCTTTGCAGTTATTATCCCTGCTGCTTTTGCTGCTTCTATATGACCCATAATATAGGCATTTACCGAACTCAGGGATGGATCCTTGGTGCGCATTTGCTCTCCTAGTTTTACTGCTTCCTCCTGTCTTCCTGTGGACCTTACCAGAGCCGCAAGTATGTCCTGCTTGGCGGCTGCCTGGTTAGGCCGGTACATACTGGAACCATATTCTCTGACAATTCCGTATACACTCATTTTCATTATATTATCGGCATTGGAATTCCCTGCGATATCTTTATAGCTTGCATTTTTTACCAAAGCTTCTCCTGCTGTAATGCCGGAAGCAGCTATGTCCTCGCCATATGCGGGGAGCGGCAGCAGATTTGCTATAAGGGCGGCTGTCAGTATGTATGCTGCTATAGATTTTTTGATATTCATATAAACACATCCTTTCGGGGTACGAGTAACACTGACGGTATTTAGATACCCCTACAGCGGAACGCATTCAATGCGTTCCCTACTTTACCATTTTGCCTACCAGTACGTATTCTCCGGTTTTTGATACTTGGGACTGAGCCTTTCCGTTTATGTCCTGGGTGTTTATTATCTCAATCCTTCCTGTTGCCTTGTTATAGTAAGCTATATGTATACCGCCCGGATATAAGCTTTTCTTTGATTCTGCATACTTCAAAAGCAAACCTATATCCCCGTTGAAGCTCTTTATTCTTGTAGCCGTATTCTGTACCTGCATGTTCAGATTGACACTAAAGGGGTTCACCATTATTTTATAGCCTCTGGGCAGCTTGATTCTTATATCGTCACCCTCTGAACCCAGTGAGCAGTTTATAGAAACCTTCATATCAGCATCATCCTTAAGGGAGCTGTCCACACTTTTCATTTCATCCACAGCAAGGTTGGAGGCTTTCATATTAAGCTCCATATCCTTGTCATTTATCTTGATCCTACCGCTTGGATATCTATTTATAAGCTCAAAGCTTATCCTCACTATCTTTGGATTGGCTGTTACATAGCTCGGCTGCTCAAAGTTCACTACAGAACCCGTACCGCTGCCAATGGACTCCTGTCCCAAGGTGTAAGTAAGCTCAAGACCGTTCATAGCTACGCTGTCCTTCTGAGCTACTCCGCCTTTGTTTGCAGTTTCATCCTGATAGAAGGTCACTACCTTCTCATCCAGAGTTTTATAATAGCCGGTGGGCTGTGAGAACGTGGAAGCACCAAAGAGGTTGACTGACTTTATCTTTATACTGTACCAGGTTGAAGGCATAAGTCCGTCCAGATAGTATCTGAGCCTTGTTTCACTTAGTTCCGTCGGTACTACGCTTCCAAGATACCTGTATATTCCCGTTGTTGATTTCCCGGTTTCACTTACAGATGCATATATTTCATAGTAGTTTACATACGCAAGCTTATCCCATTCCAGTTTGAAGGTATCTCCGTCAACTACTTCCACCTTTATACCTTTCGGTGTATCAGGTACAGGCTTCTGGTATATTCCGGATATTTGATTACTGATACCGCTGTCACTGTTTATTACTATTATAGTAGTGCTCCCCATATTAAGCTTAGGGGTAGTACAGATAATGTTTCCATCTGCGTCCAAAGCCGCATCCGAAGCAATTGTTCCGCCTATAATAACCATTTCGGCATTATTTATATTGAGTCCTTCCAGTCCTGACTCTCCGGGAGCTAATTCCGACTTTGCCTTAAGAGCAGCTCCAAATATAACCTTTATGCCCGCTGCAAACTGTATTCCTGTAAGCTTTATCTTCTCTCCTCCCTCTACAGAGAGCACCAGAGGATTTATTTCTTCACCTTCATCATCATATATTCCTGTAATTTCAGGTGAGCTTATTATTGTAAGGCCATCTTTAAGCTCAACAAAACCAAAGTCAGGATTCTGAACCTGCACAGTCTTTTTACCCGGGGTAAGACCTGTAGGAACCAGCACCGACAAAAGCTCTGCAGGCTTTGCTGAGTCTCTTGTAGTTACGCATTCCACGCCTTGAATGAAAACCTTCACCCCTGCCCTGAAGTTATTCCCGTATATTGCTATTCTGTTGCTTCCCCTGCTGGAGGACTTATCCGGCACTATATCCTCTATTACAGGGTTGCTCTCCTGGGTCTGATATCTTATATAGTGAGGTATTGCAAGCATTGTAGAATCATATGTACCGCCATCCTCATTAACTACTACTATTCTTTTATCCTTTTCCAAATCCGCTTCAGTACCTGCAGGAATCTTTATTACAATCTGATCGTCATTTGCACTTTTGCTTACTATTTCTAATTTATCATCATCCAGATATACCTTGACATTCCTTCTGAAATCCGCTCCTGATATTGTTAGGAAAGCGCCTCCGTCCAACGGTATAAAGGTAAATACCTCAGAATAATCATCAATGTTTTCAGCTACATAATCAACAATCTGGTTGCTGTCTCTTTCTCTCGCCCTGTTTTTAGGATCTATGCTTGTAATAACAGGACTGCTGTCAGGACTCATTATGGTTATTGATGCTTTTGCCATGCCTCCGTCATCATTTACAACGTATAAATTACGTATACCGACTCTGTCTGTAGGAGGAGCCTTTGCATTTATCTGAGTGCCGTCATATTTAATATCCGCTCTTGGAGCAATTCTTCTTGTTATTGTCACCGACGAAGGAGTTGTTTCTATAAGTATTCCTTCATCATACAGAGAAGTCTCATTCGTATCCATTTTATGGTTTATTATAAACAGATGAGAAGAGCCTACCGTTATATACGCCTCTGCATAGGAATCGAATACCTTGTTCCCGCCTTCCATACGATACCTGGATATTGTACTGTGAGTACTGTCGGAAGCCAGAGATATCCTGACCCGTACCTGTTCGGTAGTCCCGGCAATGGTAGTGCAATCAAATCTCAAATCGTCAATTTCGGCGTACATTGGACCTAGTACCGTATCCACCGTCTTTTTATCCCCTGTAGCCTCATCGCCAAAAACCACCAAGGTATCTATTACATCCAGAGCATCAACTCCAGGGCCTTCATCTCTCCCTACCTTTTCCGCAGTACCGCTGAAAAGCCCTGTCAAATTGCCCTCTCTGAAGCCGCTTCCATTTATCTGCACATTTACATTGCCCAGATTGCTTATTGTATTTGGCATTACACTTGTTATTGCAGGCTTGGACATAATATAGGTAAAGCCCTTAAAAATACAAGTTCCCGAGTCATGGTTAACCAATACCACCTCTGCCGCACCGGAGGTAAGGCTGGGGGGAGTTACTACTGTAAGCGTCTCTGTTATTGTGCTGTTATTTCCAGTCGGCCATTCCACTGCCGCTTCCTGTCCATTGAAATATACCTTTGGCAGTCCCAAAGCAGCTAAGTCTGCAGTTCTCCTAAAATCCAACCCCTTTATTACCAGTCTGTCATTTCCTGCTGATGAACCCATATTAGGAGTAATTGAGGTAATTACAGGATTGCTGGCCGGAACTCTGTATCTGAAACCATTGTCTAAAACCGCTACCCCTCCGTCATAATTCATAACCATTACCGGTACATCCAGGTGATCCTGTCCGGTAGGAAGAGCATACGGGTAATCGGGTACTGTAGCCCTTATAATAGTTGAATTGATAAACTCCACATCCTCGGATTGTTCAGAACCAAAATATACCTCTAAATTATCCTGCCTGAACCCGCTTCCTGTTATCGTTACCACCGTTCCCCCCGAAACAGAACCGCTGTTGGGGTTGACGCCTGCGATTACCGGACTTGTAGAAGGATTCATATAATTAAAATATACATCCTCTTTTGATTTTGCGCCGTCCGGGTTCAATACTTCCACTTTAAGTGATCCTATAGGTATCACCTCTGATTGTAAATATGGAGCTGTTGGTGCGGTATCCTCCGTAAATTCGTAGAACCTGTCTTGTATATCCACATATATTGTGGTAATATCCTGAACCTTTACCATGTGGCCGTCCAGAGTATATGAGCTCTGGGAGCCGATCCCGTCCGGATCAAACTGTCCGTAATAATATATATCGCTTGTTGTGTCCCCTGTATTTGGATCTACATTGGTTATTGCTCCGTTCTCATCATATTTGTATGCATTAAGCTCCATGCCGCCTAACAGTACTACTGAACCCTTTTTCTTCGAATTATCGTTTTCCACGGTATCATCCGGCAGCACGAAGTCCTCACCTTTTATGATAAGTTTCGTGCCTTCCCCGCCTTTTAACGGTACTATGCTTATGATACTCGGATTTGAGGTCACAAGTTTGTACTCAAAGTCCACGCTTGCCATAGAGCCGTCTTCGTTTATGATCTGCAGCTTTGTCATTCCGGCAACAGTACCAGGAGGTGGAATAATTGTCACTGTTTTGCCGTCGGAAGATACCTTACCCATTATTGTAGCTTTTTCACCGTCTATGGTAATTAGCAGTCTGGGTGTATTATCAGCTGAGGTGTCAAAATTCTCACCGGTGATTAGCACTGTCTCACCGCTTATGATACCGCCTCTCAAATCTGCATAAGCTTCTTTTAAGCTTGATACCTTTACTGCTCTTGGAAGGCTCGGATTCCTGTACTGAAAACCGTTTATAAGAGTTTTCTGCCCTCCGCTGGGGTTGACTACAACTACATCAACCGCCCCGTCAGCAGGTGTCAGGTCCGGAGGTAATATGCATTTTATTTTAGTACCCAGGGTAATAATCCTTCCATCTACAACTTTATTTTTATTATCATATACTCTTATTGTTTCGTTAGAACATACCGTATTGCCAATACTCACTTCCGGCAGCAAAAATTCCCCTGGGTTGTCAGGATCCTCAAGCACCTGAAAATCCGTCCCCGTGATGGTCATATATATTTCCTTATCGGAAGGTCCGTATTCCGGAGTTACAGAAGTGATAGTCGGCGATATTTCGTCAGGTAAATATGTAAAACCGTTTTTAAGTATATATTCCTCCGTCCTGTCGTATATGACTGTCTGTATATCCCCGCCCGACTCAGTAAAAATGCTGGTTATAGTCTGCACCGACACATCAACACTTTTGGGCTCATTGGGGTTGAGGTTTACATCTACAGGCTTTACGTACACTTTATCCTTGCTCAGGCTGAATATTGGGCTATAATCAGTACCTCCGTATACCGTATCCACTACTGTTGCATCCCCGTCAATTATTACTCTGAACTGTCTTATTATTGTTACATTTTCTGTGCCGTTGTATATTCCGTTGTACTTCAATTTGTAATATATACTATTGTCAAACATTGTGCCATTACCATAACTGTCATATTTTACATAATAGTCAGCGGCATCAGGCAGAACATTTGTAATTTTATCGTAACCGGTACCATTAAAGAACCCAATATTCCTTCCTTTTATCTCAATTATCTTCTGTTCGGTTTCTTTCTTATAATTCGGATTGACTCCGTCTGCATCTATTGTAAGTGAATTACCTATGTCCAGATAAACAAATCCGGCGGATATGACAAAATCACTGCTCAGATCATTCGAGGTAATGACAAGATCTACTGTACCTGCCGTATTCCTTTTGGGAAGCTTGAACTTTATCCCTATTACGTTTCCTATGGCATCCTTTATTGTATCCTGATTTGTACCCTCTACCGATTCTACAAATATTCTCATATCGCTTCTGAAATTGCATTTGCCGGGCGTACCGTATATGCTTATTATATTTTCACGGTCCCTTGGCCCCGCATTGGGGTCTATACGCTCTATTTCTATGCCCGATATTTTGCTTACAACTGTAATGCTGTCTTTGAGTATAGAAGTGATTTCATATTTATTAGGTGATGTTCCTACCATCCTGGTAATCTTTACATCGGCAATACCATAGTCATTAGGTGATTTTACCTTATCTATGTTTATACTGCTGCCTACAATATCGGCTGTATCGACATTCCCGTCACTGCCAATTACCATATTATATTCAGTACCGGATACATAAAGCTTATCCGTACCTGGTACGAGGCCTCCGAACTGGTTACCGTCGATAATTAAGGACTCCCCTACATATGCTTTGCTTTTGGATATGCTTGTGACAGAAGGAATGCTGCTCAAATCAAAAGTAAGGCCTCCTCCGGTTATTTCTACTCCTTCATTGTACACTTTTATTATATTGGATTTTCCAATTATGACATTTCTTAAATCATCCTGATTATCTATTACCAGCATGTACTCAGTAGATAAGGTTTCATTGATTGTTACCGGTATGGCACCTGTAGCGCCTGCCTTGACTGTAGGGTTGGTAAAACCGCTGCCATAAATATAAATGGTATCTATGGGGTTAATATAATTAATCTGCTTGATTCTTACATACCTCATGTCATCAACTACTGCATCGGCATTGACAATCAATACATCAGAAAATAGGGAAAACACTATCATAAACGTCAATATAAACGATATAAGTTTTTTTGAAATTGAAATAGACTTTTTCATTGATATTCCTCCTGATATTTTATGCCTATATATATTTCTATCGACATTATTTTTGAATGGCTAAAGTAATATAATCATTTAAATTATACCACAATTGCCGCGTTTTTTCGTTATATACTGAACATATCATCCTAAACAATGTAAAAGGCGAATACATTTCAAAAGAAACTTAAAAGTTCAGACACCGGCATATGTATATTT